>Ga0302320_10000702_pt1 | contig 79090 bp, 78 predicted proteins | sample Bog_T0_3_FD_202130 | JGI IMG/M metagenome (GOLD analysis project Ga0302320, IMG submission 202130) | Peat permafrost microbial communities from Stordalen Mire near Abisko, Sweden - Bog_T0_3 | ecosystem: Environmental > Terrestrial > Soil > Wetlands > Peat | place: Sweden: Abisko, Stordalen Mire...
GCCGCGCGCGCCCACCTTGCGTTCGAGCGCCAGCGAAGCAATCGCATCGAGCGCATCGTCGGTGAACCGCAGCCGCACATTCTCGTACTCAAACAGCCGTTGATACTGCTTGATGATGGCGTTCTTGGGCTTGCTGAGAATCTGCACCAAAGCTGCTTTATCGAGATCCTCCAGCGTAGCGACCACCGGAAGGCGGCCGATAAACTCCGGAATAAATCCGTACTTAATCAGATCGTGCGGTTGCAGACTCCGCAGCAGATCGATGTCGCGCCGGTCGCTGATCCCGATCGTCTTCACCTGTTCGGGCTTCGCCTCGTCCTGGTGGAAGCCGATCGATTTCTTCCCCGTGCGACGCGCGATAATCTTCTCCAGACCGACGAACGCGCCCCCACAAATGAACAGGATGTTGGTGGTATCGACAGGCGTAAATTCCTGGTGCGGATGCTTGCGCCCACCCTGGGGCGGAACGTTGGCAACCGTACCTTCCAGAATCTTCAGCAGTGCCTGCTGTACCCCCTCACCCGAAACGTCGCGCGTGATCGAAGGGTTTTCGTCCTTGCGGCAAATCTTGTCGATCTCGTCGATGTAAATAATGCCTTGCTGGCAGCGCTGCACATCCCCATCGGCCGCCTGTAGCAGCTTCAGGATAATGTTCTCGACATCTTCGCCCACATAGCCCGCTTCCGTCAGGGTGGTGGCATCGACAATGGCGAACGGAACGTCGAGAATGCGCGCTAAAGTCTGCGCCATCAATGTCTTGCCGGTACCGGTCGGTCCGATCAGCAAAATATTCGACTTGGCCAGTTCGATCTCCGAATTACGCATCCGGTTCATATGGATGCGTTTCGAATGGTTGTAAACCGCTACTGCCAGCTTACGCTTCGTAGCTTCCTGGCCGATCACATACTGATCGAGGAAATCTTTTATTTCCAGCGGTTTGGGGATTTTGTGCGGACCACCGGTAGTGGCTTCCGGTTTGTCGTCTTCGAGAATCGAATTGCAGACCGCAATGCACTCGTCGCAGATGTAGGCGCGGGGATAATCGCTCGGAGAAGAAATCAGCTTTCCAACAACGTCCTGGCTCTTGTGACAAAAGGAACAACGGAGTGTGTCATCCGATCCAGTGCGCTTCAAGCGAGTCTCCTTACGCCGTTACTCAGAATGTAACCATTATCGCTTGCGGTGGACATACAAGCAACCTCTCAGTCCTATAACCTTAGACGACAGATTACCCCCACGTCGTCGCAGTACCATAGCCAACCGTCGCGAATCGTCATTCCGTGCGGGAGTGGATCGGAATCGTCGAGCTGAATTTTTTCAATTATTTGACCCGTCTCGGGATCGTGCTTGAAAAACGCATTGAGATTGCTGTCGGTGACCCACAAGTACTTCCCCTCCCACCCGATGCCGTGCGGCCGGTTGGCGGCGGTACCGAATTTCTTTTGTACCACCCAGGTCTTCGGATCGATCTGATACACCGTACGCGACGGCGGAACTGCAAACCAAAGATATCCGTCCCTCCACTCCTGGCCATGCGCGCCGGTGCCCGGAGCTTTACTGCCCAGAACTTCGCCCGCTTGAAAACCTCCCACCGTTTGGGGAGCGGCTGTGGGAGCTGGGGCGGGACGGCGGGACGGCCTCGCCAAAGGACTGCTGCGCGCCGCCGGATCACCCGCCATCTTGTAAATCACCCCGGCGCCGGGCGTGAAGTGACGCTCCATCGTCTTCCCGGTTCTGGCGTCCACACGGACGATCTCACGGCTGTAGGTTGAGCCAATCCAGAGGCTCTGGCCGTCGAACGTGATGCCGCTCGACCGGTCCGTCTCCGTGTCAAAGGATCGGATCACGCGGCCGTCTTCATAGCCGACCAGATATGCGCTGTTGCCTTCACCCTGATCGATGATCCACAGTCCCTCGTCCGTAGCCTGCAGACCGTTGGGATGCGGCCCCGGCGATTTGAATACGATGCCGGGCTTACCCGCCTTGCGCAGCTTGATCCGATCGTTTGCTGCTCTGGCAGCCAAGGCAGGAGCACTGGCCGCCGCCAGTCGGGCGAAGTCTCTGCGGTTCACGCTGCGGATTCTATCAGGAAATCAGACACTGTGGGACAGGCGTAACCGGTGACGCTTGCCGCAGGAACCGCCTTACCCAGAAACCGGACTGAAACGTAGAATCCGTTCGCTGTAGGTGCGATGTTACTCCTCTATTGACCTGGAGCCGACACCATTGCCGCAATCACCGCGTCAGAAAGACCCGCTTTCTTCAGAGCCAGCAAATCATCGACGTCGAGCCTGTAATTTCCCGGCACGAAGTTGATCTTCGCAACGATCATTGGTCCGTGAAACCAAGGAAGCGATGATCAATACCGCTCCGTTTGGTTTTGAGGAGGCTCATAGGCGGGCTCGCCGAGTGACCGAAAAAAATTGGTGCGTTACTTTTCTTCCGTGTTATTACTGGTCGCGGTTACGACCTGCGGGTTCGTGGTGTTCGTCTTTAGTCATGTCGAGCACCAGTTCGACAGCTTCAGTGAAGATCCGCTGTTAAGCGAGGAAACACGCTCTCGGAGCCTGTCCCACATTGCTATTGGTCCATCCTTACCGGAGGCGCTTTTCCCATCCGCACCTGCGAAGCATCGAAAATCCGCCGGTCTGGAATCAAGGCTTCGAACGGAGCGAAATCGGGCTCGGCGCTGAACATATCGCGCAAATCCGCCGCCGTAGCATCCAACAGATTCAAAGGCGGCAAATGCAGCAATTCAAAGATCGTCTTCAGCAACCCAGGAAAACTGGTATTCGTGTGGCTGGCATAATTCCGCCGCACATACGGACCCGCCGCCAGCAGCACAGTCCGATGCGAATCCACATGATCGAGCCCACCCTGCGCGTCATCCTCCGTCACAAAAACCGCCATCTCCTTCCACCAGGGACTATGCGAAAGGAATTCCAGTATCCGCCCCAACGCCAGATCGTTGTCTTCCACGAACGACGCCTCATACGGATAACCATCCGCCAACCGCGCCGCCGTCATGTGATCGTTGGGCAGATGGATGAAGATGAATTGCGGCAGCGGCGCCTTCCCTGCCCCATACCGCTCGCCAATCTCCGCCATAAATCGGTCCGCGCGGTACTGATCCGGAATATTCATATTGAAGCCGGGATATTCGCGTGAAGTATTGCGATACAAAGGATCGGGCACCGGCACGTTGGTGAGAAAACGCGCGCCGGTGGGCTCTTCATTCTTATCCTCGACCACCCCCGCCAGTTCGAAGCCCTCGCCGAAATTGCGAAACGAAATGCCATGCCGCTCCAGATGATGCCAAAGCGTGCCGGCCTCCGGCTGCTCTTCCGGATGCACCGAAGCGTCGGATTCCGCGAAGAGCAGACGGCCGGGCGAAGCTCCATCGAGCACAAACTGGCGCTGCCCTCCGTAAGCCGCCAGCAATCCGCTCTCGGTCAACAGATCCGGCCAGGCGCCCGCCAGCCAGTGATGGCCATCCACGCTCACATCCGAATCGGCGTAAAAGTTGTCGCTGAAGGCCCAGCGTTGCGCGATGGCATGATGATTCGGCGTGACCGGCGCATCCTTCACGCTGAACTGCTGATGTCCGCCCTCGGCGCGCCCGTGCATGCCGAACCGAGCCAACTGCGGGACTGCCTGAATCCGCACAGCGTCAGTCCCGCCGGGAGTAGCGAGGTCGCCGAATACCTCATCGAACGTTCGATTCTCTTTAACGATCAGCACCACATGGCGAATCGCGCTCGGAAGCGGCGTTTCCTCAATCGTCCTCACGCGCGGAAAGAAGCCGTTAGCCGCGTAAACTGTCCCCGTCAATTTCGGCAGTTCGCTCTTCGACGGCATAATAAACGTAGAGAGCGAGCCGCGATGCAGCGTCGGCGGCTCACCGAATTCCATCAGCAAAGGACGCCGCAGATTGGGACCCGTACCCCGCCCGCGGGCATTTGCCACATATACGCGATCGCCCGCCACGGCCACGCGCGTCGGCAGCAAGCCCACCGGAATATGCCCGATCGGCGTATTCGTCTCCGTATCGATCACCGCCACCGCGTTGATCCCCGCTTCCGCCACCAGCAGCCATTTCGCCACCGGATCGAACGCCATCCCGGCTGGCATCACGCCGCGGAACCGTTCCAGCGATTCGATACTCAGCGGGATCTCCGCCACCACCTTGCGGCTCGACGCGGATATTACCGTGATCGAATCGTCGTGCGCGTTTGAAACATAGACGCGATCACCCACCGCCAGAGCGCCCGCCGGCGCGCTGCCCCCGAATACCGTCGCGCTGAATGGGCGGCCGGTGCGAATCCAATCGAGAACCGCGGGCTTCAAAGGATCGCGCACATCGATCACGCATACCGAGTTCGATGCAACCACATTAGGATCGCCCAGTGGCGCAACCTCCACCACCCCCGCTTCGGTCTCGCGTTTCACCCCCCGTAGGCTCTCCTCTGATGGAAAACCGAACGCCGGAAACGCCAGCCCCGTCCGTTTCGAATCTTCGAGTGACGCCCCAGGCAGCACCTGATACTGGAACACGCCGGCATTGGTCACATACACCGTATTGCCATCGGGCGAAAGCGCAATCGCAAAAGGCATGCGCCCCACGCGCACGGAGGAAAGCACCTGGCCCTTACGCGCGTCCACAATCGCCACCCGGAAGTTCGCCTGATCGATAGCGAAAACAAGACGCCGCGCCGCGTCGAACGCCAGATCCGCAGTAAAGCTGTTCCGCCATTCGCCCCGATTTAAATCCACCAGTTTCACGCGATTGCCCGAAGCTGTGTCGACCAGCCGCAGGCGCCCCGAATTGCCTTCGGAGATCCATACGTCCCGGTCGGTATCGAATGCGATGCCGAAGAAGACGCCTTTCCAGTCAGGGTCGGCAGCTTCAGGAGCCCTGCTGCCTGGAGTACGCGCCCAAACGTGGTGCTCCTGCCAGACCTCTTTCGATCGCTCGATGACAGTAATGCCGAAGCGCTCGTAGCCGATATCCGCGGTCGCAACCACGCCTTTGCGATTCACCGCCAGCCCGAACGTCCCAGGCCCAGTCTCAAGCTGTATCCCCGTGGGCTGCAGAACACGTCCGCCAGGTAATATCGACCCCGTAACACCGACCCGTGCGTACCGTTGTTCGGCTGGAGGTTCGTAATCCGCGGGCCACGCTCGACCGCCCGAAACTGTGCAGAATATCCCGAACGTGACCAAATACCGCCGCAGGCATCCGCGTTTTACACGGCGTATACTACCCGACATTGGGGGTCGAACATTCACCGGATCCGGCTTTCTTGGCACAAGGTATTGAAACTATGGCGCTTAACTTCCAGGCGGCACGCTAATACGGGTGTGGAATGACACTTGCTTGCGTTAACACGTCGACGTGAGGTAAAGAACACACGCCGGCTCTTGGTACCGCCAGTACTTTAAAGTGTGCTAGGTTTGTACCGAGGATTTGACCGCGACTGTAATAACGCAGAGGAGAGGAGAAACGCATGGGTTACAGCCCGATGGTAGCACCGCACCAACAGGAAAAGGCATTAGAGGATCCCCTTGCCCATCTGCCGTGCTCGACGATTCTCGAGTACCGAAAGGGTCAGACGATCTACAGCCAGGATCAACCTTCGACCAGCATTTATCTCGTCATCGACGGTAAAGTCAAAGTGTGCCGATTGGCCGACGACGGGCGTCAGGTGGTAGTCGATATCTACCAACCCGACGAATTCTTCGGCGAATCCGCTTTCCTCGGTCCGCAGCAGCGCACCGAAATTTCGGTCGCCCTCGAAAACACCAAATTGATGACGTGGACTACCACCGAAATTGAGGATATCGCTACGCGCCGTCCCAAACTCGCTATCGCGCTGCTGCAGCTTCTGGTGCAGCGCTCGATGGATTTCGGCAGCCGCATCGAGAGCTTCTCAGTCGACAATATCGCGCGGCGCCTCGCCCGATCGCTCATCCGTTTTTCCGAACGGCTGGGCCATCAGTCGGAGGACGGTTCGGTGCAGATGATTCCCTTCACACATGAGTTGCTCTCGCAATACGTCGGCACCTCGCGTGAAATCGTCACACACTATATGAACCAATTCCGCCGCCAGGGTTATCTGCGCTATTCGCGCAAAGGCATCCTGCTGCACCGCGACGCCATGAAGGAATGGCTCCGCCAGGAACACTCCGCAGCCGCCGTTTAGGCTACTATCCGGCCCGCTTCACCACATCGGGTGAAAGCAGAGCCGGAGCCGCGCCCATGGCAATCAGATAGTCGTTTTCGCTAATCTCGATATCGGCGGGCGGATTAAAAATGATCTGCCCGTCGGGTTTGCGAATTGCCAGTATGATGGCTCCCGGCTCGTGCTTCCGCCGAAAACCCGGCGAGTATGAAATGCTCACCTGTTGGGTGACTACAGCCGTTAGGTATTGATCGAGTAGTTGCTGCACTTCAAACGGCGCGTCGATCTGCCGCGGACCGTCAACGGCCGGCTCCGGCTTGTCGTCCTCAACAATCGAAAAGCACACCATCACGCATTCATCGCAGATGTACGCCCGCGGGGAATCGCTGGGGGATGAAATCAGCTTCCCGACAACGCGCTGCCTCTTGTGGCAAAACGAGCAGCTCAATCCTTCTTCGGTTTGCTTGCGCTTCAGGCGGACACCTCAACTACGCCGCGGATTCGATCCGCCCGATTCTGCGCTCGTGGGCGTTGGAAACCGCGACAAGATTCGCCGAGGTCTCCGCCAGCGACCGAACGGAGTCGCGCAGATCGGCCAGTTCCATCCTGAACTTCGCGTGGTCGGCGTCATTCTGCCGCGACGTTTCGAGTGCCGAGGCCCGCATTTCCGCCATGTCCGCCATAAACCTGTCGTGGTCCGCTTCAGCCTTGCGCGCCGACTCGAATATCGAATCGCGCAGCATTTCAACGGATTGCGCCAGCGCCTCATGCCGCTCGGCGAGCCTCTCCAGCCGTTCGTCGATGTTCATCGTATGCCTTAAGCTTACCGCTGCGCCCTCACTTCTGTAACTGCCAGTTCTCGTCGAACAACCCCGCCACATCCACATCCGGAACGTCCGACCCGGCCTTCACTTTCACCACCGCATAATCGCCCCACTGCGGCATCCCGTAATCGCCGTTGTAATCCGCCTCGGAAACCGTCAGCCCCGTATTGATCACCACATACTTCGAAGGATGCAGCGGATTCGGATAAATTAAGGCGGGAAAATTCTCATTCGCCGGGAAACTCTGCGACCCGAGCGTCACCGTCTCCTTAGTCCACTTGACCGGCAGCTTCCCATTGATTCTGCCGATCCACTTATTACTTCCGGGATCGCCGAACAGCACCACGTTGTACTGAGCGAAGTCGGCCTCCGTCACATCCTTGTCGTCCTTGACGAACGGATGCCCGCGGAACCATTTACCCCACATCTTGTCAAACCGCGCCATCGAGCGAAGCGTCTGCTGATTCACCGCATCATTCCACGGCGTCCCTGTAGGCCGCACAAGCAGGAACGGATCGAGAAACGCATCGTCGATCGGCCCCTGCAGCGCATGCGTCTTATGCAATCCCCCCGCGGCCCCATTCTTATCCACCTTCCACGCAGTACCGGTCTTCTGCAAAGTAATCTCCGGCGCGGCCTTCACCTTAAGATCCTGCCCATCGATTCTGATAGTCTTCGCATGCTCGGTTTCCCGCAGTGCCAGCCGCGTAAGATTAGTCGTCTTGATCTCATAAGCCGCACCACCGTCTTTCCGCTGGGCATCGATATCGGCGCGCTCGTATAACTTGCCCATCCCATCGACCGAAGCCCAATAATCGCGGTTATATCTCGTCGTGTAAGTGACAAAACGCAGATGATCCGGCGATGTCTGCCCCTTATCGCCCCATTCCTTGAGGAACGCATCCAGCCGCTGCCGCACCAGAGGACTCGTCCCATGCCCCGTATTCTGCGAAATCAGAAACAGTCCCGGCGCCCCTTCGCACTTCAGAAAATCCGGGTCGCCCTTACAAGGAAAACCCTCCCGCTCCAGTTGGGCCCGCGTACGCAGAGACGATTCCAGCTGTCCACGGTGCGGAGCCGGCGTCACCCCCGGAGGCAACCGCGGCGCATTCACCGCATTGATCTGCGTATCCATATCGCCGTCGTGCCCGGCCAGAGGCAGATTGAAGATGTTCAGCGCATACGCTTCCATGTTTTCCCAGATATTCAAAACCGGCCGCTGCCACGGCTTGAGATCGGGCTGCTCGGCGCGCCGCGACCACGTCCCCGCGCCAATTTCGGCCGCCACAAAAACATCCGGATGGTGCAGCGCCACATGCCAGCCGCCTTCCCCGCCCTGCGAAAAGCCGCGCAGGATAATCCGCTTCTCGTCGATATTGAAGCGCTTCTTCACCGCCGCGATGCCTTCGAACACGTCGTCCTCGCCGCCGAAATGCCATCCCTCCCCATTGATGCGCCCAAACAGGTCGAGCTGGATCTGGCCCACATCCGCCACCGGCGCGTTACCTGGAGGCCGCACCGTCCTGAAGCTGTAAATGAACTCCGATTCCGTGGTATTATTCTGCCGGCCATGCAGCCAGACATAAAGCCGCACCGGCTTCGTGGGATCGTAATTCGCCGGCAGCGAAACGTGATAAGGCTGCACCGACCCATCGAGCGTCGAGTAATACGCGTGAATCTGGCTCTTGCCCTCATTCCACGGTGATTGCCCGTTTTGCAGCTCGGTCCCGCGTTCAATCCCCTGATCCAGCACCACCAAAGAATGATCGATGGCATTCTGCGTATTCAGGAATTCCGGGAATTCCAGCAGAATCTTGCCGGCCTTGGCATAAACTTCGACATCGCCGATCAACGCGGCGTCGGCATGTTTCGCCTTTAGTGAAGCGACCAGCGCCTCGATCTGTTCGCTCTTGGCTTTAATCTGCGCCAACTCTTCGGGCTTGGGCTGGACCGGAGCAGGCGCGCCCCGGCCACCGCGACCCGGCTGCTGCGCCAAAAGCGGTAGCAGAGCCAAACCTGCAACTGTAAAAAGGACAATTCGTTTCATCGTGACTTGCGAAAAGCATATCACCGCCCCGCACCAACGACTACGCGATTGCCAGCTGAACAGGCCCCGCAGTTAGAATAGTTGAACAAGTAATCGATGAACGTCGCCAGTCTGAGTTCGCTGGTCTTTGCGGGCTCCGTGGCCGCCGGATTCCTCGGGTCGCTCACCGGCCTCGGCGGCGGCGTTGTAATCGTTCCGCTCCTCACCTTGGCATTCGGCGTCGACCTCCATTATGCGATCGGCGCGTCGCTGGTTTCGGTAATTGCCACCTCGTCCGGCGCGGCAGCCTCGTATGTGCGGGACGGCTACTCCAACGTGCGCATTGGTTTGTTTCTCGAGATTGCGACCACGTCGGGCGCGCTGCTCGGCGCGAGCTTGGTTTCGCGCGTGCCCACCTCCACCATCGCCATCATTTTCGGCGCCGTGCTGCTCTATTCGGCGATCAGTTCGCCGCCGCGCGATGCCGTCGCCAAGGGGGGAACGCCTAACACTCTCGCTCAGTGGCTGCGCCTCAACGGCAGTTACCCGACCGCCGGCGGTCCCACCAAATACGCGGTTCGGCGCATACCCCTGGGGTTCGCCACCATGGTCGGCGCGGGGACGCTTTCGGGCCTGCTCGGGATCGGCTCCGGCGCCATGAAAGTGCTCGCCATGGATCGCGCCATGGGGATTCCGTTCAAGGTTTCAACCACCACCAGCAACTTCATGATCGGAGTGACGGCGGCTGCCAGCGCCGGCATTTATCTGGCGCGTGGATACATCGATCCGGGGCTGGCTATGCCCGTAATGCTGGGCGTGCTGGGGGGCGCACTGCTCGGGGCGCGCGTACTAGCCAGAGCACGGGTTCGCGTACTTAGGAACGCTTTCCGCGGCGCATTGCTGGTGCTCGCGGCAGAGATGATTTACAACGGCCTCGTGGGGAAGGTTTAGTCATGCGCGATATCGACATGGACCGCATGATGGGCCGCCTGCTGCAAGTCGGCGTCCTCGTCGCCGCCGCTGTGGTTTTGCTGGGGGGGACAGGCTATTTGTTTCGGCACTACGGCGAAGTCCCCGATTACCGGCATTTTCATCCCGTCCCCCTGGCGCTCGACGGTCTCCTCGAATTCCGTGCCCGCTCCGTAATTCAGCTGGGCGTTCTGTTAATGATCGCGACGCCCGTACTGCGCGTGGCGTTTTGCATCTTCGCGTTCGCCATCGAGCGGGATTGGCAATACACAGTAATCAGCGCCATTGTGCTGTGTGTGCTGATGTACGGGATTTTCGGCAGTCATTGAGGCTTGAGATAGTCGATCAGCGCTTTGCGCGCAGGCTCGTCAAGCCAGTCTTTCATGGCAGGCGCATCGCCGTGGCCTTCATCGATCTGCTTCATGGATTCAGGCGTAAGCCGGCCCTTCAGATCGGCGGCCTGCTTATGGCAGCGGATGCAGTATGCCGTAAAATACTTCTCGCCCAAGCTGAGGCCAGTATCGGCCGGCTTACCGGTAAGCGTGCGCAGGTAAGCCATCAGATCGTCCATCTCCGCGGGCCGGAAGTTGTAAGCGAACGAGGGCATGCCGTTGAAACCGTCGCGAATAATCTCGCGCACATTGGCGTCGTCGACACGCTTGCCGTTGCGCAGGGTAACCTTGCCGAACAGACTCCGCAGCGACGGCCCCATCTTGCGCTCGTCGTTATCGACGTTATGGCAGCCCGCACACGTCCGGAACATCTCTTTGCCGTTAGAGACGTTGCCGGCCAACATCAGCGCCAGAAACAGCACCATAATCCAAGTCTACTGAGAGATACGGGCGGTCTTGATGTAATCGAGGTTGGGAAACTCCTTTTGCAGATAGGCGTTACCTTCCACTTTCATCTGCTCCTGATCGGGTCGTTCGCCGTCACCGGAATAGATCTGGTCCACGTTCTCCATGCCGCTGACGACCTTGCCTATCGGCGCGAAACCCATGGCGTCGAGCCGCCCGTTATCGCCGAAATTGATGAACATATGGGTGGAGCGGCTGTTGGGCTGGCTGGTAGCCGCGAAACTGATCGTCCCGCGCACGTTACTGGTCTTGACCGGATCGTCCTCGATCGATTTGTCCCACTTGGCCGAGACCTTCGGATCCGCCGCCGACCCCCACTGCACCATGAAGCCAGGAACCACACGGTAGAAGCGCGCGCCGTCGAAGTATTTAGCCTTCACCAGCGTGTAAAAATGGTCGGCGCCATTGGGAGCCAGGTCGCGAGTGACTTCGACTACGAACGGACCTCGCGACGTATCGAAGTCCACCCGATAGACAGCGGGCGCTTTTTCATCGGCGGAGGCTTTGACTACCTCCTGCTTCGTGGCGGAACAAGCCGCGAGGATGAGTGCGACGGAAATCGCAACGGGAATCGTCTTCATGGAGTTTCTTCCATGATAAACGGCCCCCGGTGTGTGAGCGTTACTCGTAGTGAGTCGGCGTGCCGCCGGCGGTTCGGGTGAGAGGCTCATCCACTACCACTACGTCCGGTTTGGTCGACGTGGGCTTGACAATCGAATCAGGATAAGACGTGTTGCGCAGCATGGGCTTGTCGGAGACGGCGAAATCCGCCGCCGCCTCGCCTGAAGAAGAAATGTCTTCGGCGCCGGTGCTCTTGAGCACTTCTTCGGCACGTTTTACCCAGTGGCTGTCGTCGCAATGAACGGATAGTAGAATTCCTCCCCGTTTTACACGGCCCTCATAACGCTTCGCTTCGTATTCCGGAATACCAAAGCCAACCAGCGCTCCGACGACACCGCCGGCTACACCAATGGCTCCGGCTCCCGCCAAGGCCGCCAGAATCGGCCCAGCTGCGATCAGCGGGCCAATACCGGGGATCGCCAGTGCGCCTATGCCGGCGAGCCATCCCAGCACGCCGCCGAGAACCGCGCCCGACGTTGCTCCGGTGGTGGCACCCTCCGGCGCTTTGGTGTTCTTTTCGCAGGCAAAATCTTTGGTTCCCGCATTATCCGGGAATAAGACTGAAATATCGGTATTGCGAAAACCTGCCCGGCGCAGTGCATCCACGCATTCCTCGGCTGCGGCGCGCGCGGGATAAATGCCGAAAACGGCGGTGTTCTTTCCTGACATGTTGGTTATCCTTCTTTCCGACGTTGACGAGTGCAAGACAGTGGCCAAACAAAAACGCGATATGATCTGTTCTTATGCATCGCAGGAACTTTCTTCTCAGCTCTGCCGCGCTGGCAGCCCCTCTGGCGGGCCGATCCGCCGCGGCGGAAGCGGTACCGGGCGACATCAAACTCGGCGTGGCAACCTACTCGTTCCGCGAATTCCAGCGCGACCTGTGCATCAAGCACGTCAAGCAACTGAACGTCGAGTATGTCGATATCAAGGAGTTCCATCTGCCGCAGACCGATCCTCCGGCTGCGCTGGCCGCGGGGCGCAAGGCTTTCGACAAGGCTGGCCTCAAAGTAGTCGGCGGCGGCAATATCTCGCTGGCCGAACCCGACGAGGCGGGATTGCGCCCGCATTTCGACTACGCCAAAGCGGTGGGATTTCCCATCATGATCTGCGCGCCCCGGCACGAGAATCTGGCCATCATCGAGAAGCTGGCTAAGGAATACGACGTGAAGATGGCGATCCATAATCACGGCCCCGAAGATAAGAATTTTCCCACTGCAAAGAGCGTGCTCGATGCCGTGAAGAACATGGACGCACGCATGGGACTGTGCCTTGACATCGGCCATGCCACCCGCGCCGGCGAGGACGTGGTGCAGGCGGTCGCCGCAGCCGGGCCGCGCCTGTTCGAGATGCACTTCAAGGATCTGCACGACCCTAAAGGTCCGCACGATCAGCCGGCTTTCTCGCAATGTCCGGTAGGCGATGGCGCGCTGCCCATACCCGCCATATTCAAGCAACTGAAGAAGCAGGGCTATCAGGGAGTGTGCTCGCTCGAATACGAAATCGAAGGGGACGATCCGATGGTGGGGATGCAGAAGTCGTTTTCTTATATGCGTGGCGTGCTGGCCGGTTTGCGGGCGTAGCCGATGGCGGATTTTCAAATCGGGGCCGCGCGCGAGGAGAGCCTCTTGGTGGGGCACGACCACGCCATTACTTTCCTCGGAATCGATGGCCCGCGAGTGCTTTCCACGCCGCGCATGATCGGATTCATGGAAGCCGCCTGCCGAAATCTGATCCTGGGAATGCTGGACACGGGGTTCGATACGGTGGGCACCCACGTCAACGTCTATCATCGGAAGGCGGCGCCCATGGGGGCAACCGTGGTGTTCCGGGCGCGCCTCGAAAGCGTGAACGAGCGCCGCGCGGAGTTCAGCGTTAAGGCCGTGATGGGCGAAACCGTGATCGGCGAAGGGACCCATCAGCGGGCCATTATCGAAGTTAAAGTTTTCAAAGATCGGGTCGGTAAAACCTAAGGCAGCAAGTCACGCCGGCCCCGCGCTAAACTGATTTTCGCGACACTGCGGGTCTTTGACTGGTCGCCAATAACAATATTTTCGCCGCCTGCGACCGGGTGTGGACGCAACCACATTCGCGGCGGGTGCATCTATCTTTGATCGTCTGGTTGAGGTCTCGTCTGTAAAGTGTAAGTTTGTGGTTTGCCTAAGGGGGTTGGTTTGAAGAGCAAGCGTTTTGTCCTGGTTGCCTTATCGATGCCGTCGTTGTGCCTGGCGCAGGGCTACATTATTTCGACCGTGGCGGGCGGTAACCCGTACAGCCCGTTCTATAACATCGGCAACGGCCAGCAGGCGACCAACGCATTCCTCAATTCGCCGTCGGGCGTCGCGGTAGACGCAGCCGGTAATATCTACATCGCGGATACGGGTAACAACGAAGTCCGCAAGGTCAACGCGGCGACGGGGATCATTTCGGCCTTTGCGGGTAGCACTACGGGCGGCTTCGCAGGCGATGGAGCGGCGGCTACCAGCGCGCAGCTCCACTCGCCAAGCGCCGTGACGCTGGATTCCGCGGGCAACGTCTACATCGCCGACACCGCCAACAACCGCATCCGTAAAGTGAATACCAGCGGTATCATCACCACCGTGGCGGGCAGTTCAGCCGTATCCACCGGCCTGATCGGCGACGGCGGTCTGGCGACCAGCGCGATACTCAATTCGCCCCGCGGCGTGATGGTGGATTCGTCGGGCAATCTGTATATCGCGGATTCCGGAAATAACCGTGTACGCAAGGTCGGCACGAACGGCATCATCAATACCATCGCCGGCAATGGCACCACAGGCACCGTCGGAATGGTGGGCGACGGCGGCCCCGCAATCAATGCGTCGCTCAGCGTTCCCGTCGGCATGGCGCTTGACAGCTCCGGCAACCTTTATATTGCGGACTCCGGGGAAAATCTGATTCGCAAAGTGACCACCAACGGCAACATCAGTTCAATCGCCGGCAACGGAGAGAACGGCTACTCCCCGGGCGACGAGAACCTGGCCATATACGCTGAACTGAATCAGCCAGAGGGCCTGGCGGTGGACGGTTCGGGCAATGTTTATTTCTCGGACACAGGGAATGAAGTGATTCGCGAGGTAACTGCCGCCGGAGTCATCAGCACGATCGCCGGGAATCAGGGGATTGGCAACGCCGGCGATGGGGGCCCGGCGGGTGCGGCTTCGCTCGACACGCCCATCGCCATCGCCCTCACCAGCACGGGACTCATCTACATCGCCAACAGCTCGAACGGATATCAGGATTCGGAAATCCGCCTGTTGACTCCCAGTACAGGCGCCTTACCCGTCATCAACAACAATGGAGTCGTGTCGGTCGACAGCACGTTCCCCATCATTTCACCCAACTCCTGGATCACCATTTACGGAACTAATCTGGCCTCAACCACAGCCACCTGGAACGGGACGACTTATCCCATTCCCACCAAGCTGGGCGGCGTTGCCGTGACCATCGACTCACTGCCGGCGAACCTTTGGTATGTCAGCCCCACGCAGATCAATGCGCAGGTTCCGAACGACCCCGTCAACGTGGGAACAGTGGTCCCAATCTCCGTCTCCACGGCCGGCGGCACCGCCACCGCAAGCATATCGCTGGGCGTTGTGGCGCCCTCGTTTAACCTGTTCAGCAGCAAGTATCCCGCAGCGGTGGTGTTCACGTCCGGCCCGGGCAACAGCGGCCAGGGATTCGATTACATCGGACCCAGCGGAGCGTTTTCGTTTCCCTCACGCCCGGTGATGCCGGGCGAGGTGGTGGTTCTGTACGGTACTGGATTCGGACCCACCAATCCTGTGGTGCCGGCCGGACAGGCGTATTCGGGCAGCGGCGCTCCGCTCGGCACACTGCCCAACATCAATATCGGGAGCGCGACGGGGGTGACGATTAATTTCGGCGGGGTGGTAGCGCCGGGGTTATATCAATTCAACGTGGTGGTGCCGACCGTTAACGCCGGGGACAACCTGCTGCAGGCTTCGTTCCCAGTGACGAATTCATCGGGAACAAGCGTTAACTACACGACGCAGAACAATATCTATCTAACGATTCAATAGCACGAATGGCCATGATAACCATGTGGAACAGGCGCTTCCGCCTGTTCCTCTTTTTCGGGGAGCGCGTCTTCGCCGAGAATCCTCACATGGCGGTACATCTGCGCCGCGCGATGAAATAACCCAGAGCCGCCAGACAAGGGCCAGCCAGCACAAAACCGCCCGGTTCGGGGGCGCTGCTCAAACTGACGTTGCCTACGCTGCCCCCAAATACCGGATCGGTAGGATTGGAATCGAGAATTTCAATGCTCAGATTGCCGGTGCCGTCGCCCGTGTAAGACAAAGTGCCCTGCAGCCCGGCCTCGAGATCGTAGTTCCCGGGTCCCCACGCTCCTGGCATGTAAGTCTGCTCGGCCAGCACGCTGTCGTCGCCGCGCAGTAGCTCGACAGTCAGGCCATCCGTAACACCCGTGCCCTGGCTTTCACTGTTGTAATTGCCGGTGCCGTAGTCGAAACTCAGGACATAGTCCTGACCGTTGTCGTTGGCGTCCACCCCTGCATCGAGCGTGATCGAATTGTCGTAGTAAAGCATCACCGCCCAGTCCCCGCTGCCCAACTCCACGGCATGCAGCGCGTCCACTCCGGCGCCGGTCCAGCCCGGGACGCTGCCGCCGAATGCAAGCTGATCGCCGGTATCGGCCTGCGTGGCATACAAATTGCCGCTGTAGCTGCTGAAGTCTTCCGTGAAGATGTCGGCGGCCCTCGCACTCGAAAGCCCGGCGAACATTGCCGTTATTGCCATTACCGCGACAGCAAAGGGGCCTCTTTGGCGCCAGCGCTTGACACACACTTTAGGTTTGAACATGAATTTCCTCCGATCCTGAGCGGAATTTCAATCAGGATTTCCGTTGAATTAGATTTTTATTCGGGATCTCTTTGCGGATCCCTCGACATCATTAGAATAGCCTTTCCACGACCCCAAAAAACCAGGCAACGATTTTTCAAATACCGGTACGAGGGCAATTGACGATCTTCGCCGGGCCGCTTCAGGGCGGGGTTAAAGCGGCTTTTCGGCGATTAATCCGAACGCCATGGCGCCGCTCCAATACGCTTCACACATCGGCGGGAAGGCTTTCACGAAGCTTCGCGTCGGATGGTCCGTGAAGCGCACGAGGAATTTCACGAGCGGATCCTCTTCGACGTTCATCTCCAAACCCGCTTCGAGCATCCACTGGCGATAGGCCCTGATGCTGTCAGGGTTCTGCTTCCAGGCGGCGAAGATGCGGTGGGCTTCGTCGAACTTCAGATCGTACATGCGCAGCCAGCCGGTGTAGAGCTCACTGTCAATGAAAGTTGCCCATGACTAACGCCGCTATAATTATCCGACGCCCTTTGGCCGTCACCTCGATCGCATCAATATCGCTCGCATGAATATAATGGGGCACGGAAGTAATGAAACTGACGCGAATCCTCCTGCTTACGGCTCTGGCCGCGGCTCCGTGCGCGCTCCTCCAGGCACAAGGCAGTTATGAGATCCAGGTATACGGCTCCGATCTGGTCGACCCCGGCGCCACCATGTTCGAACTGCACAGTAATTTCACTTTCGAAGGCAGCAAGACGGTGGTCGATGGCCAGTATCCCACCGAGCACCAGCTGCACGAAACGCTTGAGATCACCCACGGCTTCAACGATTGGTTCGAGCTTGGCTTCTATGTCTTCACCAGCGCGGATTCGCGCGTCGGCTGGCAATGGGTGGGCGATCACATCAGGCCGCGCGTGGCGGTGCCGAAATCGTGGAACTGGCCGGTGGGGGTGAGTCTCTCGACGGAAGTTGGTTATCAGCGCGCGGTGTATTCGCCGGACACGTGGACGATCGAGATCCGGCCCATTGTGGACAAGACCCTCGGCCGGTTATACCTATGTTTCAATCCGACCGTCGATCGGTCGTTTCACGGACCCTCAGTGCCGCAGGGCGTGACCTTTTCGCCCAACGTGAAAGTCGGGTATGACATCTCCAAGGCGGTTAATGCGGGCTTCGAATATTATGGCGCGCTGGGTCCGCTGACGGGCTTCGATCCGATTCAGCAGCAACAACAACAGATCTTTGCGGTGACGGATCTGAACGTGAGCCCGAAATGGGAATTCAACTTCGGCGTGGGCGTGGGCCTGACCGGTGGCACCGATCACCTGCTGGTGAAGATGATTCTGGGGCGCCGCGTCGTGATTAAGTGAATCTGCCCGCACTCAATATCGGCATCGTCGGCGGTGGCAGCGGACGCGCCATGTCCAGCGGCGTGCGCTTTTGATGGACGGTTTATTCTTATGCGGCTTAGGGCGGGTGGATTAAAAACGCGAAGTATCGGCGGTTTACAAGCGCGTGGAGCAGGCGTTTGGCCTCCCAATTTCCTTTTTCGGCAGCGTCTATTAATCGTTCTGATGGCGGCCCTGCCGCTCGCCGCGCAGGAGCGAGCCATCGACACCGCGCGCAGCTCGATTACCATTCACGTGGGCAAGGCTGGTCTGCTCTCCGCTGCCGCGCACGAGCATTGGGTGAGCGCTCGCATGGCCTCGGGCTCGATCGACGATACGGCCTTGCGGGTCGAGTTCAAGGTGCGAAGCGCGGGGCTGATTATCAAGCCCGATCCCAAAGTGGATGCGAAGACGCGCGCCCATATCCAGAAAGATATGGACGAGATGACGCTCGAGATCGCTAAGTATTCCGAGATCGCCTTTCGCTCCACACACGTCAGCCCGTCCGGCGCCGGCCAGTTCAAGGTGGATGGTTCGCTCGCGCTGCACGGCGTTTCGAAAACGGTGAGCGTAACTGTGAAGCGCGAAGGCGAATCGTTCACCGGACACACCGTTATCAAGCAGACGGACTTCGGGATCAAACCCATCAGCATCGCCGGCGGAACCATCAGGATTAAAGATCCGGTTGATATCGATTTCGAAGTTTTCCTGAAATAAGTGCGCAGGCCAAAGGCCTACTTTACGAGGACCTGTGCGAAGAAATCGAGCGCGCGCGGGTCCGTGGATTGTCCCAGCCAGAACATCGCCTTCTTCCTGACCGCGGGATCGGGATTGCTCTTAGCCACTTCGATCAGCAGCGGCACGCCCTGATTTTCGGGTAACTGCTTCAACGCGAACACGGCTTGTTCTCTTACGGCGCGGTCGGGGTCGTCGCGGACCGCCTTGCCGATAACCTCTTGCGCCTGTTTACTGGCAGCCTTCTGGGCAATCCAGAAGAGGGCGCGGCTGCGAATTTTCGCGTCTTTATCGTTGCGAGCAGCGTCGATCAGCGCCGCCATGCCGGCAGGTTCCTTGCTCTGGGATAAGGCAAAGACCACCTGTTCGCGGACCTTTGGAGATGGGTCGTTCGCCAGCATGCGCTTCAGCACGTCCACACCATGAGCGCCGCGCGAATTGCCCAGCCAGAAGGCGGCTTTTTCGCGAACCTGTTCCGTTTGATCGGGAGCAACTAAAACCTCCAGCGCCCGATCAGCGGAGGGATCGGCATGGAGCGCGATGGCGGATGTGGCGCGGTCCGGATGCGGCCCCGGAACCTGCGTCTTCAGCCACGCCACGCTTTCGGCTGCAGGCACGTTATTGAGCCAGATGAACGGCAGTCCGCCGGCGTCGAAACGGCAATCGGGGGATGATACGCGGAGTTGATCCACCTTGGAATTCTCCATGCGGACTAACACCAGCAGCGCCGTCGGTCCTTCGAGACGCACCAATGAAGTTCCCTCCGAACCGCACGAGTCGCCGTGTCGGCCCGGAATCTCAGGCTCCGACCACGCAGCCCAGAACGGACCCGCACCGGACCGCGCCAACTCCGCCTGGATAGTACCGGAGAAAGCTCGGGTTTCCATCTTCGCGCTCTGCACCTGCGGCTGCTGCGCACTCAGGCACGCTGCGATGAGAATGAGAAGCGAAGGGATCTTCATTTCAAAAGCTCCATCATGTAATCCACCGCTTCCTTGTTTTGCATGCTTCCCAGGCGCTGGACGATGTACTTCTTCATCGCCGGATCCGTTTCTTTGCGGGCGAGGTCGACCATCGCCTTCGCATCGCCGCGCGAGTGAAGGCCGTTTATCAGATCTCTCTTGGCTTTGGCATCGGTGTCCGCGGTGTAGAGGCTGGCCAGGGTTTCCGGGGTCGTCGAGCGCGACATGGCGAGGTTGCGCACGGCTTCACTACGTACCGCCGGGTCCCTCTCGTTACGAACAAGGTCGAGCAATTTTTCCGACGCCCCGGCCACATAAAGGGCGCGCACAATCTGAATCTTGTTATCGGCCGAAGTTTCCCCGGCGTAGAGTTGAGTCAGCTGATCGGTGGCCTTCATGGCGCCTAGCTGACGGATGGCTTCCGCGCGCAGGTCCGCATCCTTCTCACTCTTCGCAAGATTGAAAAGTGGATCTCTGCCCTTCGAAACCATCAGCGATCGGATGATTTCGCGCTTCACGTCAGGATCGTTCGAAGCCGTGTAAACCGCGGACAACTGTTGCTGCGCGTCGCTGGTGCCGGACATCCCGATGTAGCGGATGGCGCGCAGTTGAAGATCGGGATTGCCCGCGCCTTTGGCATATTCGAAAAGGACCTGCCGGGCGCGCGGCGAGCGGTTCTGTGTGATGACGAACAGCGCGCGATCCTTCAACCCAGGCGCGCTGTTGCCTTTAAGCAGGCCTTCGAGCAGAGGCATGGCGCGTTCGGGATCGGCATTCATCAGACTGTTGATGGCCATCAGTTTCAGATCCTCATTGGTTTCGTCGGCGGGTGATATGGCCTGGCCGGAACCTTGTTTCACTTCGGACTCAAGCGCCTGCGCGTCGTTGAGCCAGCGGCTGGCTGGATAATTCTGGCGCAGCGTGGCCAGGGAAGCCAGCGCCTCATCGCGGCGTCCGGCGCGGTTCAGCGCATAAGCCTTCCAATAGAGCGCTCCATCGGCGCGGGGTGACTTGCCGTCGATGACGCCGTTGAATCGGCGAATGGCTTCGTCATACTTGTGCTCATCGAGAGCGCGCGTGCCGGCATCGTAAGAGACCGTACCAAGCTCGACATGAACTTTTTTCATGTCCTTCGTGGCGAGCCTCACCTGGTCCCTCACCTGATCGCGCATCTGACGCCCCAATTCCCTCGCATCGGGCGGCGTGGGCGGCGGAGGCGGAGGCGCCTGCTGGGCGACGACGGCACTTGCGGCGAGTAACCCGATCGCCAGAGATTTATTCATGATTTCTGTCCTTCCGTTCGTAAGTTCGACTCAATGATGCGCACTTTGAAAAGCAACGATCCCGCCCCGATACGCCGTTGTAATTGCCGAATCTCCTCCGGGCGAACGCGGTCCGGAGCATTGGCGACCTCCAGCATGAAGCGCTCTACTTCATCGAGAAACGCCAGGGTCGCGCTCTCACCCTGGCTCGCCAGCATCTGGCGCATGAGGCGGCCTTCCTCTACCAAATCCTGCGCGCGACTGCGCTGCGCGGAGAAATCCGCTGCTTCGGTGTCACTGGCGTTGGAGATTTCGGTGAGCAGCATGGCGGTACGATCCAGATGGTCGGCCAGGGAGATTTCGAGAATGCGCTGGCGCGCCTGATTGGAAAGACCGGCCGCGAGAAGAGAAGGCTGCGCATGGCGCGTAGTTCTCCCGGCGATGAATGCGATGACGATCAGCGCGGCCATTACCAGGGCGGCCGCCCACACGGGGAACCACCTGGCCTCGCGCCGAGCCGAAATTTGCGGGCTGACCTGCGCCCAGACCCTGCGTTCAAACTCCGCGTCCGGCTCGGGAACCGTCCACTCATTGCAGACCTCGAGCGTCGCCGCGATCGATTGGGCAGCCAAACGGCATTCCCGGCATTCCGCCAAATGCGTTCGCAATTGATAGGGCACGCCCAGCTCGCCGTAATAAAGCAGGATCAAATCTTCTTCCGTCAGATGTTTCATCGTGTGGTCCCCATCACCGGCTGCAAGGCCCGGCGCAGTTTCTGGACAGCCCGAAAAACGCTGTGTTTGGCCGAACCGGGCTGCACGCCCAGCGTGGCCGCAATATCATCAATCCCCATGCCCGCGTAGTGGCGCAGCATGAAAGCCGCCCGCTCCATCTCGCTCAGTTCGTTGAACGCCGGTACCAGCATGGCGGCGATCTGCGAACTGGCGGCCAGGCGTTCGGGCGACGGCGCCTCCGAAGCCAACTGTGCCATGGGATCGGCCGCGTCCTCGGCGGTCCACTGCCCCTGTTTGCGCTGCCGCGCGCGGATGCGATCGAGAGAGCAGTTGGCGCAGATGCGGTGCAGCCACGTACCGAAAGAGGCGCGCCCATCGAATTTTCCGATCTGTTTCCAGGCCCGCAAGAAAGTCTCCTGAACCATATCCTCGGCGTCCGTTACGTTGCCGGTCATACGATGCGCGAGGCGGAACAGAGCTCGGGCATGGCGCTCCACCAGCACCCGGAATGCGTCGCCATCCCCCCGGCGCGCGCGGGCAATGGCGATTTCGTCGCTTGGCTCTATCTGGATTCTTTCCACCCGGCTGTCAGATTAGACTCTATAAAGCGCCGGCGGTTAGGCAGGGAGGTTATCCCCCCTAGCCGCGACTGTAAAGGAGCGGTAGGCTATAGCAGGTCCGCCAGGTAAACTTCCATCGGTTCACCCTGTCCTGAAATAACATAACGGATAGACTTCCGGACGTCTTCATCCTTCCGTAACCAGCGCGTGCTGCCGTGGCGTGCCCCTCGCTTTCGCTCCGGCCCGTCGATCCCGAGGCTGTTCAGATGGCGGCTGGCATACGATTTAAAAGCGTTCATGACTTTTTCGGGGGGCACGCCCGCTTCCACAACCACATGAACGTGATTGCTTCGCACATGCGCGGCCCCCAGACTCCAGCCACGATGCAGGCAGACTTCACGTAGAGCATCGAGTACGGCCATTCGGCGATTTCTGTCCAGAAAATAGGGTGCCTGGTCCATCTGCTGGCGCATCACAGCGACCCGTTCCGGACTAGCTAGCTTCAGCCAATCTGCCGGGAACATTGTGGCTCCGGTCCACAGAACCGGATTCGTCGCCGCGCAGGTGCATTCCATAGCAAGCGAAAGTGATAAAGTACCTCATGCGGGCACGCTCGTTACCGCTCCTTCACAGTCGCGGCTCAGTTTCGCTTACTCTCTTAAAGGTGTGTTACACTGGCTTTGATACAAACGAGTAAAAGAGAAGAGAAGGAGTAGTAACCCTTAAGATGGCATTGGCGGGAGAAGCAAAACGGCTGGTCGTAACCCGGAACCAGACACACAAGTCCGATACCGGCTCGCCGGAAGTGCAGATTGCGCTGTTAACCACTCGGATTGCCGAGTTGACGGAGCATTTCAAAACACATCAAAAAGATCATGCGTCGCGGCGGGGATTGTTAATCCTCGTGGCGAAGCGCCGCCGGTTGTTGACCTATTTAAAGGCCACCAGTCCGGAGCGGTACAAGAACGTCCTGCAAAAACTTTCCATCCGCCATTAATGTAGTCGGGGTTCAACCTTCGAAGCAGTGGCTTTTTCGAAGCAGTGGCATTGTAGAGCCGCTGTCCGAGGCTTGCGGTTTTTTCGCAGGCTCGATCCCTCCTTTCAACTCCCCTCGCAAATATCACAAGAGGCCGAATCTTCGGCAGATAAAGGAAGTCCGGGGAACGTAACCCGGCACTCAACACATAGATGAATATACACACATTTGAAGTCGAGCTGGACGGTAAGAAACTTACCATCGAGACAGGCAAGCTGGCGAAACAGGCGGGTGGATCCGTCATCGTTCGCATGGGAGATTCAGTGGTGCTGGTGAGCGCGTGCAGCGCGCCCAAGCCGAAGCCGAACCCGAGTTTCTTCCCTCTCACCTGCGATTATCGCGAGTACACCTACGCGGCGGGCAAAATCCCTGGTGGATATATTAAGCGCGAAGGGCGCCCTTCGGAGAAGGAAATTCTCACCAGCCGTATGATCGACAGGCCGATGCGCCCGTTGTTTCCGGAGGGCTATTACAACGAAACCCAGATCATTGCCATGGTGCTTTCGGCGGATCCCGAAACCGATCCCGGCATTCTGGGCATCGTTGGCGCGGGCGCCGCTCTCGCCATTTCCGACATTCCGTTTCACCACCTGGTGAGCGCGGTGCGCGTGGGCATGGTGGATGGCAAGTACGTGGCGAATCCCACCTACACCGAAGGGCGCGCGTCGAAGCTGAATATCATCGTGGCGGCCACCGAACAGGGAATCGTGATGGTGGAAGCCGGCTCGCAGCACGCTTCCGAAGAAGAAGTCCTCGGCGCTCTCGACCATGGCTACGAGTGCTGCAAAAAGATCACCGCGGTGCTGCGGCAACTGGTCGCGGTGGCGGGAAAAGCCAAGAAGCCGTTCACGTCGCCGGAACTGAACAAAGAGCTCTACGCGGCCATCGAGAAGAAAGTGCGTGCGTCATTAACCGACGCTCTCGATACGAAGAAGTATGGGAAGCTCGAAAGCTACGCGCGCATCGATCAGTTGCACGAAGAGGCTGTGGCAGAGGCATCCGACGAACAAAAGTCGGAAGCGGGCAAGTGTTTCGATGCCTTGAAAGAGCGGATCTTCCGCGATGAGATGCTCAAAGCGCATCGTCGTCCGGATGGGCGCAAATTCGACGAAATCCGTTCCATCTGGGGCGAAGTGAGCGTGCTGCCGCGGACCCATGGATCGGCCGTGTTTACGCGCGGCGAGACGCAGGCGCTGGTTACGGTGACTCTCGGCACCAAGGACGACGAACAGCGCATCGAATTGCTGGAGCCGGGCGAGGCCTTTAAGCGCTTCATGCTGCACTACAATTTCCCGCCGTTCAGCGTTGGCGAAGTCGGCTTCATGCGCGGACCGGGGCGGCGTGAGATCGGTCACGGAGCTTTGGCGGAGCGCGCGGTTTCTGCAGTGCTCCCGGATGAGGCGAAGTTCCCCTATACCCTGCGCGTGGTGAGCGATATTCTCGAATCCAACGGTTCGAGTTCCATGGCGACAGTGTGCGGAGCGAGCCTGGCATTGATGGACGCGGGTGTGCCGATCTCCGCGCCGGTAGGCGGCGTGGCCATGGGTCTGGTGAAGGAAGGCGATGAATACGCCATCCTGACTGACATTGCGGGCGCCGAGGATCACTACGGCGATATGGATTTCAAGGTGGCCGGGACCAAAGAGGGCATCACCGCCCTGCAGATGGATATCAAGGTTCCGAACGTCACCACCGCTCTGATGAAGGAAGCGCTGGCGCAGGCTAAGGCAGGCCGTCTGCACATCCTCGGCGAGATGGAAAAGGCAATCGGGCAGACGCGCACGGAGATGTCGCCATACGCTCCGCGCATCTACACGACGAAGATCCCGCAGGATAAGATCCGCGACGTGATCGGACCCGGCGGCAAGGTGATTCGTGGAATCATCGAGCAGACCGGCGTGAAGATCGATGTCGAGGACGATGGCACCATTCATGTGGCGTCGAGCGATCCGGAAGCGGCTAAGAAAGCCCTGCAGATTATCGGCGATCTTACGGCCACTGCGGAGGTGGGCAAGACTTATCTTGGTAAGGTCGTGCGGTTGGTCGATTTCGGCGCCTTCGTCGAGATCTTCCCGGGTACCGATGGCTTGCTGCATATCAGTGAGATCGCGGAGAACCGGATTAAGGAAGTTCGCGACGAACTGAAGGAAGGCGATCAGATCCTGGTCAAGGTGTTGGGTCTTGAAGGGAATAAGATCAAGCTCAGCCGTAAGGCAGTGTTGCGGGAGCAGCGCGAAAAGCTCAAGCAGCAGGCGTAAGATACGGAATGGACAGGCGGAAGCGCCTGTCCTACATTTTAGTCGGCGGCGGCGGAATTCTTGTGGGAGAATTTGTTCTTCACATCCGGCCAGAATTCCTTGAGCACCTGTGAAAGCGCATCTGTAAGGACCTGCGACAGCATGCGCTGCATGGTCGCGTCGAAGCCCTTGGCATCCGGATAGTAGAGATTTCCGATGGCCGCCACAGTGCCGTTGCCGATCCATTCCGAATAGTTAAATTGCCAGTTTCCCGCATCGCTCTTAGCCACAAGGACGCGCGATGCGGCGTACCAGGTGCGCCCGGCTTTAGAACCGTGCCCTTTACGGAAATAGCGCGGATCCTGATGAAACAGGCTGGGCATAATCGCTTCCGTCATAAAGTTGCCGATATCCTGATCCGCCACCGAGGCCGCATAACGCTTGGCGAACCCCTCCACGCCCTGATGATAATCCGGGTTGCTGTTGGTCTCCTGTGATATGCCGGCGAATGCCAGCGCTACGACGTATGAAGGCCAGTCGAAGGTGTCCTTGCGTGCAATGGTGAACTTCTGCTTGATGGTGATAGGGGCGAAGGGCGCGTCTTCTTCCGCCGTGCGGTAGTTGGGGAGCACGCCGTATGCCCGTTTGTCTTCGGTAGAGCCCGGCTCGCCCGGAAGCACACCATGCGCCGGAGCCGCGGCGACAGGAGCGGGGGCTGCCGATTGTGCCATAGCATACTGTGCCAGAACACCGGCGGCCACAAGCGTATTACAGATCGTTCGCGTCATTTGTGATTTCGTGCGCTCCGCCTCTGATGAAACCCGCGTCCGTCTTACCAAGACGCGGCGAACCCGTTGTTATTGCGATGGACAACTCGGCGTAAAGGTTACATTAGTTTGGCAATAAATCGCCCTGGCTGATGACCTGGTCGAGAATAGCCAGCAGTTCCGATATCCGCCAGGGCTTTTGTAAATATCCATTTACGTTGGCGGTTGGAAAATGCTCCGCGGCTTCCGCTGGCGTGAATGAGCTGGAAACTATTATTCTCAGGTCCGGGCGCAGCTCGCGGAGCCGGGTGATCAGATCCCCGCCGCCCGCGTTCGCGGCCGCTTTCGAATCGACCAGAGCGATTTCGATGCGATCGCGCAGCCGGTCCAGGATCTCGACAGCCTCTTCTCCGGATTCCGCCACTGCTACGCCGCGGCCTGCCCGTTCGAGTGTCATTTTTACCATCTGGCGAACCACCGATTCGTCGTCCACCACCAGCACCAGCGGCTGGACTGATGCCGGCGTTTCACCCGCCTGCATGGGGAAGTAGAGCCGCAGCGCGCTTCCCTGCCCCGGCTGGCTGCTTACGCGCAACAGGCCCCTGTGGGACCTGACGATTCCGGCCACTGCTGCCAGCCCCAGACCCCGTCCGAGAAATTTGGTGGTGAAGAAGGGCTCGAAGATTTTTGAGATGGTGACCGGATCCATCCCGCAGCCCGTGTCGCGCACTTCAAACCAAGCGTACCGGCCCGGCTTCACTTCGTCCGCAAACACGTCGAACTGCGCTCCCGCGGCTATCTCGCCGACGCCTGTTTCGATAGTCACGCAGCCTGTGCCGTCGGCCCCGATAGCTTCGGCGCCGTTGAGGACGAGGTTGATGAGAACCTGACGGATCTGATTCTCGTCGGCAACGATGGGAGGCACGTCCGCCAATTGCAACTGTAGCTGGACTTTCTTTGACAATGAAGCGTGTATGAGTCCTTCGGATTCGCAGATCAGCGAGGCCAGATTCACTGGCTGCATCCGGAACATCCCTTTGCCGGAGTAGGCCAGAAGCTGGCGCGTGAGTTCGGCCGCACGCTCACCGCCGCGCAGAATGGCATCGGCCATTTCCCGATCTTTCGGAGAGTCGAGAGCCTGGGCCAATAACTGTGCGTACCCGAGAATACCGGTCAGCAGATTATTGAAATCGTGCGCGATGCCGGCCGCCAGCAGGCCGATGCTCTCGAGGCGTTGTTTGCGGCGCACCATTTCTTCGGCGCGCAGACGCCCCAGCGTGGATTTGATGCGCGCGCGCAGCAGCGTGGGATTGACCGGCTTGAAGAGATAATCCTCGGCGCCGGCTTCGATGCTGCGCACCACGCTGTCCATTTCGTCGAGCGCGGATACCAGAATTACGGCAACGCCCGAGAGCGCGGGGTCGGCCTTCACCGCTTCGAGAACCTCAAATCCGTTCATGCCGGGCATCATCAGATCGAGCAGCATGATGTCGAAGCGGCGCTCCCGTAACAGGGCCAGCGCGGTGGGGCCGTCGGGGGCCGTAGACACTTCATGGCGCTGCCGGGCCAACTGGCGCAGCAGCATGTCGCGGTTCACTTCATCGTCGTCGACAACCAGAATGCGACCCGGTTCGGCGTCGGCCTCGGCATGGTCGCGCACCGGAGGAGTCTGGTTCGACGCGCTCTGGCCGCCCGCATTTCCAGACACCAGAACTTCCTCGAGGGCGGTTGCCGCCGACGCGATCCGGCGCAGATCCTCCGCGGCCGCCTTGGGCATGAGACTGGTAAGCTCGGCGACGATGCCCCGAATGCGCTCCGCGCCGGGATGGAGGAGTACGTGCAGAGCGGTGAGTGTGGCGCTATCGGTTTCCTCCACCTGTTGGATAAATTCGAGCAGGGCGTTGGCCTCGATCAGAATCTGGTTGAGGGTCGCTGTGAAATTCACTGCGGAATGTTCTTCGATAAGAAATTCCGTGTAGCCGATTATGTGATTCAGCGGCGTGCGCAGCTGATGACGCAGTTCGGCGGCGGGGATGGGAGCGGGAAAAGGTAAAGGCGAACTCATCGCGGCGAGACGGTATGACTGCTTCTTTCTCAACGATCTCTGTTTCGGGCCAACGGGGCAAGCGGCAAACTGTCCTTAGGTACTGTTCAGTACTTCGAACGTTACTCCGAAGTGCGGTCCATCGCGTCAACTAAGTTAAGATCGCCCCAGCGGGTTCCTTCGTCCGTCCAACCAAAAACAGTGCCCAGTATCCTTCTCGTAGAAGATAACGAATTCAACCGCGATATGCTCTCCCGGCGCCTGCAGCGCAAGGGTTTCGAGGTTCTGTTGGCAGTGGACGGCGCGCAGGGAATCGAGGTTGCAAAAACCCGGCTCCCCGACCTGGTGCTCATGGATATGGATCTGCCCGTGGTCGACGGGTGGGAAGCCACGCGACGTCTGAAGGCCGACACAGCCACATGCAACATTCCGATTATCGCGTTAACCGCGCATGCGCAGCAGAGCGATTGCGACCGGGCGTACGAATCGGGGTGCGACGACTTCGCCACCAAGCCGATTGAGTTCGCCGTATTGTTGGACAAGGTTTCACGCGCACTCGCGGCACGCCCGCAGGGTTCGGCCACGTGAGCGACAAACCCGCCTTGCAGCACACACCCGCCTGGTACTATCTGCGCGACCGAACCGTTCTCTTCGGCATGGCCGCCATCGTTGTGATCGGTGTGCTTACCTGGTTCGATTGGCACGCCCAGCGCGATGCGCGCGACCGTGTAGTGCAGACGGTGCTCGAACTGCGCCAGATAGACGATGTGCTCTCGACCATGAAAGACGCCGAGACGGGCCAGCGCGGATTTCTGCTGACGGGCTCGGACGCCTATCTGGAACCTTACGAAATGGCGCTGGCAAAAATTCACGGACAGATGCAGAGGCTGCGCCAGGAGACGGCGTCTCAATTCGACGTCAACACGGATTTCTCGCGTCTCAATACGGCGGTGGAAGCTAAGTTAGCCGAACTTGCGAAGTCTATCGCGCTGATGCGCGAGCAGGGGCCGGACGCGGCTGCGGCGCTCATTCGGACCAATATTGGCAAAGAACAGATGGACCGGGTTCGCGACATATCGGCGGATATGGATTCGCTGGTGCGCAATCGCCTGGCACGCGAAATGGTAAACGGCGAAACGCATGCGCTGCGCACGCAGATGCTTACGGCGGGCGCCAGTCTGCTTCTATTTGTGCTGGTGGCGTTCACCAACGTGCGCTACCGTCGGCAGAAGGAAGAGGCGCAGGCCGCCAATCGCGCCAAGAGCGCATTCCTTGCCAGCATGAGCCACGAACTGCGCACCCCGCTCAACGCCATCATCGGGTACAGCGAGATGCTTTCCGAAGAGGCCGAGGATTCGAATGCGCTCAATATCATTCCCGATCTGGACAAAATCCGCACCGCCGGCAAGCATTTGCTGGAACTGATCAATTCGGTGCTCGATCTTTCGAAAATCGAAGCCGGAAAGATGGAGCTCTTCTTTGAGACGTTCAGCATCGAGCGACTGATAAAAGAGGTGGCGGACGTAGTGACACCGCTGGCCGGAAAGAACGGCAATCGCTTCTCCGTCTCCATCGCACCCGACATCGGCGAGATGCGCGCCGATCTGACCAAGGTTCGCCAAAGCCTTTTCAACCTGGTGAGCAACGCGTGCAAGTTCACTTCGAACGGCGAGGTGAGCTTGAAAGTCTGGCGCGCATCGCCGGGCGATTTCATTGCGTTTGAAGTAAAAGACACTGGCGTGGGGATGACCCCGGTACAGGTTTCGCGGCTGTTCGAATCTTTTATGCAGGCCGATTCCTCTACTGCGCGCAAGTTTGGCGGAACGGGGCTCGGCCTCGCCATCAGCCGCCGCTTCGCACGCATGATGGGCGGCGATATCGAAGTCTCGAGCCAACTCGGCAAAGGGTCGGTATTCACCTTGCGCATCCCGTCGAACTCCGACTGGATGGGGCGTCCCGGAGCGCAGGCATCGGCAGCGGCCAAACCAGCGTCGAAAGCCGGCGTGGTTCTGGTAATCGACGACGACACCGATATCCACGAGATGCTGCGTCGCACGCTGGGACGGCACGGGCTCACGGTTGAAACGGCGCGCACCGGTGAGGAGGGTTTGCGGCGGGCCCGCGAACTGCATCCCCAGGCCATCACCCTGGACGTGATGATGCAGGGCATGGACGGATGGAGTGTGCTGGCGCAGTTGAAGAACGATCCGGCGACGGCCGATATTCCCGTGATCATGCTGACCATGGTCGATAACAAAAAGCTCGGCTACGCGCTGGGCGCCGCCGAGTTCCTCACCAAGCCCATCGATCGCGAGCGGCTGGCGGCCATTCTATTGCGCTACAACGACGGCGCGCGGAAAGCGGCGCTGGTTGTGGAAGACGAACCGGATTCGCGGGAAATGCTGAGCCGCATCCTCAGGAGCGAGGGCTGGCGTGTGCGCGAGGCGGAGAATGGACGCGCCGCGCTCAAAGAAGTGGCCCGCGAAATTCCCTCGATCGTTCTGCTGGACCTGATGATGCCGGAGATGGACGGCTTCGAATTCATCGATGAACTGCAGCGCAAGGAAACGTGGCGACATATTCCGGTGCTGGTGGTCACGGCGAAGGAACTCACCGAAGAAGACCGCGAACGGTTGAATGGATACGTTGGGCGCGTCCTGCGCAAGGGCAGTTATGATAAGGGCGAACTGGTCGAGGTGGTCAGCGCCATGGTGGCCGCGCGTATCCGGTCCGTGCGCGACCGCGTATAAGCGCTCCCCGGTGCCTGGTGGGGCCGATTTCCGATCTGTCGCACTCATAGGCCACGTGGGGCAGGTTGTCAACCTGCGGCCGATTGGTAATCGGCCTCCGCGGGTGTATACCAACATACTGGACCGGCGAAAATGTATTTTCACCGACTCGCAATCAGTACCCTAAAGTAAATCCGGCCGCAGGCGCCGGGTCTTTTCAAGTGCCGCTTGCTTGCGCCACTTGCGGATTTCAGCGTGATTGCCCCCCACCAGGACGTCCGGTACTTTCCAGCCGCGGAAATCGGCGGGGCGGGTCCATTGGGGACAATCGAGGATGCCGTCCTCAAACGATTCGTTAATGGCTGAATCCTGATTGCCCAGCACTCCGGGCAGAAGGCGCGCCACCGTGTCGATAATCACCGCCGCTGCCAGTTCTCCTCCGCTGAGGACATAATCGCCGATCGAGACTTCGTCGTCGGCCAGATGCTCGGCAACGCGCTCGTCGACTCCCTCGTAACGTCCGCAGATCAACAGCAATTCGCGTTGCGTAGATAGTTCGCGCGCCATCGATTGCGTAAACGGGCGCCCCTGGGCGGAGAGGAGAATTACTTTTTGCCCGTCGGTGCGCTCAGGCCAGATGGATTCCACGGCGTCGAAAATCGGCTCGGGCTTTAACAGCATCCCTTCGCCACCTCCGAACGGGCGATCGTCGACAGTGCGATGGACGTCGTGCGTCCACCTGCGCAGATCGTGCAGGTGGAGTTCGAGGGTTCCGGCCTGGGCCGCGCGGGCCACTACGCCGTGGCGGAACGGCCCTTCGAAAAATTCCGGAAAAATAGTCAGGAGGTGAAATTTCATCAACGTGGGACAGGCGCTTCCGCCTGTCCATTCCTGGCGTTGGTAACGTGGGACAGGCGCTTCCGCCTGTCCATTCCGATCAAAGGGATTCCAACCCCTCCGGGAGATTGACCCGAATCAGGCGCTGCTCCGGCCGGATATCGACGCAGATAGCTTTTACAAAAGGGATCAGAAGCCGCCCGTCATCCACTTCAAGAAGCGCCGGGCCGCCATACTCTTCCCACCCGGTCACCCGGCCGATCAGACGATCCGAAGCGTGGTCGCGCACTTCGCAGCCCACCAGATCGGAATGAAAATATTCGCCGGCTTCGAGCGGTACGCGCTCCGTTTTGGGCACGCGCACTTCGGCTCCACGCAGCTTCTCAGCTTCTGAAATCGAATCGACGCCGCGGAACTTAAAGACGATAACGCCGCCGTGGTCCCAGACATTCTCGACTTCAAACGCCTCGCCGGTCCCGAACAGATGCACCGACCGCAGATCGGCGAAGCGTTCCGGTTTACTCGACAGGCAGGTGGCTGTGAGTTCGCCCTTATTGCCGCGCGGGCGATTGAGCACCGCCACCGTGGTCCACTCGTTACTCAAGAATCTCCAGCGTGAAGCGTCGGTTCAGCTTCATGCCGGCGGCGCCCAGAATAGTGCGGATGGAGCGCGCCGTGCGCCCCTGCTTGCCGATCACCTTGCCCAGATCGCTCGGTGCGACCTTCAATTCCAATACGGTGATCTGCTCGCCTTCCACCGCTTTTACTTCCACTTCCTCCGGGATGTCGACCAGAGCTTTCGCAATATCCTCAATCAACTGTTTCATCGACTTCCCTCCATGCCGGAGTTGCCGGCAAAGCTAAACCGCGGCTGCGGGCGCCGGATTGTTCTTCACCAGGCGCGCGACGGTTTCCGACATCTGCGCCCCGTGTTTCGTCCAGTGCGCGATGCGCTCGTGTTCGAGCTTCACGATGGCCGGGTTGGTGAGCGGGTTGAAATGGCCCACCACTTCCAGGTTGCGGCTGTCGCGCGCCCGTTCCTTTTCAATCACCACCACACGATAGAACGGCTTCTTTTTGGCGCCGAAACGGGCCAGTCTGATCATCAGCATCTTTACTGTATTTCCCTCAATCTATTTTCCACGAAATCTAAAATCCCGGTAATCCCAGCTTGCCCAGCCCACCCATCTTCCCCATCCTCTTGCCCAGGGATCCGAGGTTGCCCGACAAACTCTTCATCATTTTCCGCGCCTGCCCATACTGCTTGAGCAGGTTGTTGACGTCCTGAACCGACGTGCCGCTGCCGCGCGCGATGCGCCGCCGCCGGCTGCCGTTGATAATCATATGATTATCGCGCTCTTTGGGCGTCATCGAATCGATGATGGCCACGATGCGCGTCAATTCCTTTTCATCCGGCTGCATGTTCTGCAGATCTTTCATCATGCCGACCTTCGGCATCATTTTCAGGATGGATTCGAGCGAGCCAAGCTTACGCAGCGACTTCAGCTGATCGCGGAAGTCTTCGAGCGTAAACTCGTTGTCGATGAGCTTGCGCTGCATCTCCTCCTGTTGCTTGGAGTCGAATGCTTCCTGCGCTTTTTCGACGAAACTGACAATGTCGCCCATGCCGAGAATGCGCGACGCCGCGCGGTCGGGATGGAACGGTTCGAAGGCGTCCGATTTTTCGCCGAGCCCCACGAACTTGAGCGGCTGGCCGGTCACGTAGCGAATGGAGAGCGCCGCGCCCCCGCGTGCATCGCCATCCATCTTGGTGAGGATTACGCCGGTGATGCCGAGCCGCTTATGAAATTCGTCGGCCGATTTAACCGCGTCCTGCCCGGTCATGGCGTCGGCGACAAACAGAATTTCGACGGGATTGAGCAGCGTCTTCAATTGCTGCAATTCGTCCATCAGCGAATCGTCGATGTGGAGACGCCCGGCGGTATCCACCAGCAGCACATCGCGCCCGTTATTGGCAGCTTCGCGGCGGGCCGAACGAGCCAGATCGAGCGGGGCGGTTTCTTCGGGCGTGCCGGGGTAAACCGGAATCTTGTTGTCGCGCGCGATGATGGCTAGCTGCTGGCGCGCGGCCGGGCGATAGACGTCGACCGAGACCACCTGCGGACGATGGCCATTCTTCGTCAGCCAGCGCGCCAGCTTTCCGGTGGACGTGGTTTTGCCCGAACCCTGCAAACCGACGATCAGGAAGACACTCGGCGGATCGTTGGCAAACCGCAGCTTCGCTTCATGGCTCCCGAGGATCTTAATCAGTTCCTCGTTAATAATGCCAATGATCTGCTGCGATGGCGAAAGGGACTGCAGGACTTCCTGCCCGAGCGCCCGCTGTTTGACGCTTTCGATGAGCTGTTTGACAACCTTGAAGTTGACGTCGGCTTCGAGCAGCGCCAGGCGGACTTCGCGGAGCGCCGACTCCATATTTTCAGCCGTCAGGCGCCCTTCACCGCGCAGGTTCTTGAAGACCCGCTGCAATTTATCGGAAAGGTTATCGAACATGCTCTGTGGTTAAATCGTTTCGGTCTGCCCGGAGGTCCTGCGATGGCCAAACCATACGGATACGGGGGACTCTTTATTGTACACCTGGCGGTGGGGTTGGTGTGTTGAAGCAGCCGTATGATTAAGGTATGGTCCGGCGATTGATCTGGCTTTGGGTTGGAATGCTTTTCGCGGGTTCGGCTGCGATGGCGGCTGCGGAGGATGACTCACTTCGGCAAATCCGCGCACTGCTCACACCTATGCGGTCGAAATCCTTTGACTTCCCTGGCCCGCGCGGCGCAACGCCCGCCCTCACTGATGTCAAACATACGTTACGGGACTGGATCGAGAGTCGCCTGCCGGAATTTCGCAATCGGGACGACGTACGTGTATTTGCGCATGAATTGAACGCGGAGATACGCAGCGCAAATCTCTCATGCGATTGGGCAGCTTTACCGCGCGACGAGAACTGCTCGGACCGCGGGGAGCCCGGATATCTCGGCGAAGTAAAGATCGAATTCGGGGAGGTGCTGGTGGTAACCACGGCCGTCGGGATTGTGTGCGGCTTTGATGAGTCGGCCTACGCATATTCCTTTTCAAACGGCCACTGGAAGCGCTTCTGGCAGAGCGAGACGAACGATTACGTCGAGGGAAGGTATGTTCCGTTGAACTTCCTTGGCATCCGGCTCTCTTCGCAGGACTACCTTGACAAGGGCGCCGATCCGAACGTCCGTTTGCTGTTGGTGCTGGCCAGAGATTCGGCCTACTGTGAATCCGCTTGGTACAACGCGTACCACCGCGTGTGGCAACTTCGCATTGACCGTCCCGAGGAAAGGCTGCTGCTCGATAAGGGCGAGCAAGCATTTTTCGGCGATTGGGTAGACGGAAGGGTCGGCCCGCGGGATGCGCTCGTGGAATACTCGACACACGCGGAAATCACAGACGGGGTACGGCGCGTAGTCCGGCATTACGTTATGAGGGGCGGCGCACTCGAGCGGGAAGATCCGCTCGCACTGAGTCCGGCCGATTTCGCGGATGAATGGATGCGTACTGACTGGGACGTCAGCTCGCGGTGGACGAGCGCTGGCGTGGATCCATCGTCGTTACAGGATATGCACCGCAAGGAGAAATTCGAAGGAGGGGAATATACCACTACGCTGTATTGCGAAAACCGGCCGGAGCATTGGCAGGTCGGTCTCGCCTGGATAGATTTTGATGGAAAGACCATGGTGGAGACGAAGCATCTGTACTTTCTCGTGCGTTGGCTTCCTCCCTACCGCTTCTCGATGACGGGCGTGAGCGACCTTCCCTGGAGCGGCTGTACTGAAAGGGACCGCCAGGCAGACGAGCCGCAGACTCTGTTCCCCGTTCATTTGCAGGAACCCTGATCGCGACGCGCTCGCACGATTCCAGGCTGAGTCCGACCAGGTTTGTTTGACGCCCGCCGCGCTCTTCTGCTCGCGCAGGCGGTTCATGGGGGCACGGTGCAGGCAGCTTCAAGGTCGGGGAGTTGGCGGAGCGCACGTCCATGCCATGGACGGAGCTGTCGAGTCGGACCTGTTGAGTCGTTGCGGCTCGACACCCAAGGGCATACAATGTCCCAATGCGACTTTTTGAATCGCCCTCGATACGGGTGTTCATCCTCAGCCTTCCACTGGTTCTGGCAGGGGCTCAACTGGCTGGTCAAAGTTCCACCACATGGGCCAAAACTGGCTGGTTTGCCGGACCAGGTAAGCCTGTACCTGGCGTTCGCGGCTTTACCGTCCTGTTTGAGAATGACCAGTTGATTGTCGATCCGCCGCAACCGTATCCGGGCGCCGGCGATCCTGCCACCGACCTGCCCCAGCTTTGCGGTACACTACCCCCGCAGGATCGCGCGCGCTGCGCCGAGCCTGGCCACAACTGGCATAACCATAAGCTGAATCGCGTGCTGATTTACTTCCGCACCGGCGGCGAAAGGCTCACCTATCTGGATGGCTCTATAGAGGATCTGAAATGGGATCCGGGCACCGTCAACTGGAGTCCGGCGATTGGGTTTCATTACTCGGGACCGCTGCCCACTCCGCGCGTGGATCCAAGGCCCAGCGGACCGTCAGGAGTGATCGTCGCCATCAAAAAATGGGGCTATCCGGGCAAAGTGGTCGGTACCGCTCTGGACCCGCTGAAGGTCGCGCCGAGGAACTTTTCTTTGATATTCGAGAACGACCAGGTGCGGGCGCTGCGCCTGAAAGTGGGTGCGCATGAGAGCGTGCCCATGCACGAGTACACGCTCAGCCACCTGACCGTTTGCATGTCGGATCTGAACGCGCGCATTACGCCGGCGGCCGGCGAACCCGAGTCGGCGGTGCATAAGACCGGGGATTTCAACTGGAGCCTCGCGTCGCAACAGAAGATCGAGAATCTGAGCGACCAGCCGTTCGAAACCGTGATCCTCGAGATGAAGACTATTTACTGATGCGGCGCTTGCGCACCGGCGTGCGGGTCACGAACTTCCAGGCCATGCCGAGCAGGTCCCGCAGCGCGCCGGGATCGATGCGAGACAAGCGGACCAGTACGGCACTGTAGCCCGCGTAGTGGTCGGTCACATAGTAAACCGCGGGGTCCGCGGCTAGCAGTTCCGCGCGATCTTCGAAATCCACGCGAACCACCAGCGAAGCGGGTTCGGCCGAGCGATTGGCGGGAACGCAGGCCAGCAGTTTTCCATGCACCTTCAGGGCCGGGAAACCGTACGCAGTGCTCTCCTCCACGGCGGGCAGCGCGAGTGCCATGTCGCGCACGGCATCGAAATCGATGGGGCGTTTGGTCCGCATATCGATTCCCAATTATAATTGTTGTAATTTGCACCTGGGTGTATACTGCCCGGCAAGTACTCATGACTTACTGTGTCAAGTGCGGAGCATCTGTCGCCGCGGGCGCCGGTTTTTGCGCGGCGTGCGGCACGCCCGTAAGTGCCGTAGCGCCGGGCGGGACGCAGTCCACCGGATTGACTTCCAATGTGGCCGCCGCTTTGACATATCTGGTGGGCTTCATCACCGGCATCGTTTTTCTCGCGATCGAGCCCTATAACAAAGACCCTTTCGTTCGCTTCCACGCTTTTCAATCGATCTTTCTGAGCGTGGTTTACCTTGTCATCTCTATTCTGTGGGGCGCAGTATTCGGGATGCTCTCTTTCATTGAAATGGGCTTCTTCTGGAGCCTGTTCAGCCTGGTCCGCCTGGCGTTCCTTCTGCTGTGGCTCTTCCTGATGTACAAGGCCTATAACAAGGAGCGTTTTTCGCTGCCGTTTATTGGGCTTTTGGCCGCCAAACAGGCGGGTTGATTCCGCGGCTTAATTAAGGTTTGCAGTGTGAGAATTTCCGCTGGCCGGAGCACTTCTCTTATTGCGTGCATGAATACGACACCGCGCTCAAGAGCGTCATCCGGCGACTGAGCGGTAGCGCCCTGTTGGCGTTGACCGGTTTCGCCATTGAGCGCTGGCACAACGTGGAGTTGCCGGAAGTTCGCTCTCTGCGGGCCGATATGATCGGCGAATCGGCGGCGGGAGGCATCGTTCACGTAGAACTGCAGAGCACCAACGATCCGGATATGGCCCTCCGCATGGCCGAATACGCGTTAGCCATGTACCGGCGCTTTGGGCAATTTCCGCAATAGGTAGTCGTCTACGTGGGAAAAGCACCCCTGCGCATGCCGGAGAGCATCGCTGGCGTGTCAGTGTCATTCCGCTGCCGGATTGTGGATATCCGCGAACTGGACGGCGATGCGTTGCTCCTCAGTCCGAATCCGGAGGATAGCCTGATTGCGGTCCTGATGCGGCTGCGAGACGAGCGCGCGGCGGTGCGAAAAATCCTGCGACGGATCGGGGAGAACGAACCGGCGCGGCGGGAAGTTGCAGTACGCGAGTTAATAATTCTGGCGGGATTGAGAAGTCTCGGCGCAATAATAGAAGAGGAGACGCAGAAAATGCCGATTCTGGACGACATCATGGACCATGACCTTCTCGGGCCCGCCATCAGGCGAGGCCAGCGGAGTGTCGTCGTCCGTCTGATCGAAAAGCGCTTCGGCTCGGTTCCCGCGTGGGCCCGTCAACGTCTCGAAGCCATGTCCGGTCACGAGGTCGAAGAGGTTGCCGTTCGCCTGCTCGACGCGCGCAGTCTCGAAGAGCTTCTTCCCGCAGGCCGACCACCTCAATAGACAGGGTTAACGCGACGGCAGCAGGCTCGCGAGAGTAGCTATGGCAGCGCCGTCGATGCGCGCCACACCGGCGGTGAACGCGGCTGAAACACCTTCGGGCAGATCGTTAGCTGTGTGCTGGGATGCGGTGTCTTCCGATGCCGAGGTCAGGCGAATGGCGGCGAATCCATTGCTCTGGAACGGCGCCTGATCGCCGGTGCGGCCGAACCGATCCGCAGTAGGAATCAGATCGATCTTCAGAGCGGGGACGTAGCGCGTGGCTGCTTCCTGAACGGCAAGAGCGAGGCGGCGGGAAGCCGAGTCGGGGCTGTCCGGGGAGTAGACACGCAGGCGATTGCCGGTTTCCCCGTCCGGCGTGCCCGTGGCGTCGTCGCTGCCATCGATGATGTTGTGGGTGACGCCGAGGACGTTCGCGCCCACGATGTCGTTGTTGAAAACCGCCTCGATCTGTTCTTTGCCGGCTCGGGCGCGCGCGGCATAGCGAGTGCTCCCGACCATCCCGATCTCTTCGCCGGCGAAGGCGATGAAGACGATGGTCTTGCGGAAACGGTACTGGCTCATGACGCGGGCCAGTTCCAGCACTACCGCAGTGCCGCTCGCATTGTCGTCGGCGCCGGGCGCGGGCGCTTCAGCCGCCTGAGCGCCCTTAACCCGCAGATTGATGGAATCGTAGTGAGCGGCGACCACGATGCGCTTTTCCGGCTCAGCAGCGCCACGCAGCACCGCGATCACGCTGGTCACATCCGTCGAGCCCTGCTTCGCCGTGTCATAAGAGACTTCAAGGCGCGCGCTGTAGCTGTGAAACTGGTCGAAAATCCAGCGGCGTGCGGCGCCGATGCCACGAGTCTTCTGATTGGGATCCGAGTAGTTGCCGCGCGTCTCGAAGCCGGCGAGCGTTTTGACGGTGGCAGCAATGCGATCCGACGAAACTGCGCCCAGCATCTTTTGAATGCCAACGTCCGGCGGCGCCGCCCGTGCCGACAGAGTAGCCACCACGCAAAGCATCCACAGCCGAGCGGACACACGATCAGTCCTGGGACATGCGGCGATCAGCCGCGTCTGTTCCCTGTCGGAAAACGCGGCTGATAGCCGCATATCCAACAGTGGCTCAGCCATGACCTGGAAGTATAACAGTTCAGTAATGAAACAGCTCTGCCAGAGCGGTCCAGCTCTTGCCCCAGGCGTTGAGACGTGCGATCAGAACGGGGCTGACGCCCGCAGCCTCAAACTGGGGTGCCGCGTCCCAAACCTTCCCCCCGGAGATTTCCTGAAGGTCTTTCGGCAGCGCATAGGCGGCCGGTTTCGCCCCCAACGCAAAATAAGACGCCGGAGGATACTCGAGAGTCTTATCGAGCCAGGCCGACAGCAGCGATTCGGCGAGCGCCTGTTTAACATCTCGGGGAAGGTTGCGGAACATTGGCGCCCACTCTTTTGCCACCAGGATTCTCGGGTCGGGATTCCTCTCGAGGCGCCATCCCTCGGCATAGTTGTCGGGCCCGATCGCAGGATCTGTCGACTGCATTGCCTTAGCGACTGCGACAAGCAGCCGTCCCGGCTCCGGGGTCTCACTCAGCCGCTGAAGATCCAGCATATGCCCGGCGAAGTACAACCAATCGACGGGTTGGCGGCCGTGATGACGGTGATTCCCGCTGTTCAACAGCACCTGCAGTTCGTACCACGCATTATTGAAGTATTCGTTGGTCAGGGCAGTGCGGCCCATGCCGCTGGTGCCGTTTGGGATGCCGACCTCAACCGGTGCAGTCGCCGCGGGAATCGCGTTGGGCCAGAATCGGCGCCCTGGCTCTATCTGCAAGCTCTCCCAGGTTTTTACGAGTTGCCACAATTGCGCGGAATAAAGGGCCTCGGCCAACTCGGGAGTCCATTTCTTCGATGCAGGCGTGAGATGCGGAGTCAGAAATTCGTTGCGCGCTTTGCTCCATTTGTCGAAGAAAACGGCGCTCTCGCCCGGTGCGGTCTCGTACAGCTGCGAAAATGCACTGCTCTTGAAACTCGCCTCGCGGAAATCGAGAGGATGCACGCGCGGCAGCCAATGGTTCCAGTCCGGCAACTGAAACGCCAGCGGGATCTCGCGTGGATTCAGGTCGGAGTCCGGACGAAATGCAGCAGGAGTAGCCAGGAACGGAAAGGTATCGGCATCGTCAGCGAGCACCCATTTCAGCCCCGCGCCTGCCGGCCAGTTGGCAATCGGTTGCGCATCGAGGCCCGGACCCGGCTGATAGGGGGGATTCCAGGGCCGGCCCGGATTGGGGAACGGCAACGATCGGATGTAACTGGCAATTTGCCAGCCGGCAAGTTCCGAAAGTCCGTGGAAGCGAGACCGCGCGACAATCGACGCATTCGAAAAATTGAAGTACTTCAGATCCCGGCCATCCCGTGTATGGCAATCGGCACAGTGCGCATGAATCGGCGGCGCCTGCGGAAGACCGTTGGCCGTGAGCCGTGCCCGTTCCCAAAGATCCCGCCCGGCCGATATATTCTCCGCATCGTTCAAGGGCGGCGCCCAGGCGTTCGGGTCCTCTTCGACAAAAGCGCCGGGAGGTAAAATCACCCGGCCATCGGCGGTAAGGAAGTTGAAGGCAAGCACCCTGAAGCCGCTCACCACGCCATCGGAGCGATTGAAGCGGAATTGAATGGTGTTCGAACCTTCGACGACGCTGCCCGGCGCCAGTGGCAATGTCATTTTCAGCGTTGCGAAGCCGCCGCCGATGCCTCCGTAACTCCTGCCTGGATCGGCCACCGTGACAGTCTGGTTGTTCAACGCCAGCCATGAGCACTGGTTAACGCGCACGCTCACCATGTCCGCATATTCGAGACCGTGAATCTGCATCCACAGCGACCGAACCTCGCTGCCCAATCCCGGCGGAATTTGCACGGTAACGCTTGCCACCGTCCCCGCCTCACCGGCGACTTCGACAGGAAGCACGGCGGCCGCTGCGACGAAAGAACAGGCGAAGGCGATGAGCGCAAGAACGCACAGACCACGGAAGGCCATAAGGTACTTATCGACCGAAACGCCGAAAGCTCCAGCCCGCGAATCCTTCCGCCTTTACTACCAGGACACGCTGCGGCTGCCCAGGTTCTTTAACAGTTCGGCGTGTTTGGCGATGCTGGGATAGGCCATGCGCAGAAATCTTTCCCCGTTGAGGAAGCCCTGGCCCCATTTGGCGTCGAGGTCCGTCACCGGGTTCGCCTTGAGAACGTCGTCCAGGCTCGCGCCCTTTTTGGAAAATGTCCCAAGGCGCTCGGAGACCTGGTGAAGCATGTCGCGAGACGCACGCATGTCCTCTCTCGTGGAAAGCGGGCCGTGCCCCGGAATAATTTTGGTCTGCGCGTCGCCGACCTTCATCAACTTGTCCAGTGCCGTAGCCATCCCCCCGATCCACCCGCCGGTCGAGTAATCGATCACCGGATATGTGCCGCTGAAAAACAGGTCGCCCGTCTGCAGCACATTGGAAGCCGGAAAGAAAAGGTACGTATCGTTATCAGTGTGACAGTTGGGGATCCACTTGTACTCGATCTTCTCTTTCCCGAACGTCATCTTGCCGCCGTCGACGAAAACCTGGCTCGGCAATCCCTCGGGCTTCAGCGGCTCAACCGTCATGTTGAAGGCTTCCATGGTCACCTTCTGGCTGAGCCAGTGTTTGGCGTTCTGATGCGCCACGATTTTCACGCCGACTTTACCCAGCAGTTCATTCGAGCCCACATGATCGCCGTGCCAATGCGTATTGAACAGAATTTTGACGGGATGCGTGTCCGTGCCTGCGACAGCCTTTTGCAATTCGGCGGCGCGGTTGGCATAGCCGCCGTCGATCATCATCACTCCATCCTCCGCGATCACCAGGCCAACGTTGCCGCCATCGCCGGACGCCAGCGCGATCCGGTCGTTGAGCTTGGCGATCTGGATAGGCGTGGGCGGCGCCTGGCCCATGCCGCGGCGCGTGACGGACAAGCCCGCCGCTCCGCCCGCAAGCAGACCTAAAAAATCGCGTCGGCCGAAAAGGAGTCTGGACATTAATCACATAGTATTAGTAAATGGCCCGCGTTTACCAGCGGAGAATTCGCGCGTTCGCCACCTTGGTGCTCGCCATGCCGGCAGCTGCCCAGGTCACCTTCAACAGGGATGTCTTTCCAATTCTGCGCGCGCATTGCCAGAATTGCCATCGACCCGGCCAGGCTGCTCCCATGTCGCTTCTGAACTATTGGGCCGCGCGTCCCTGGGCCAAAGCTATCCGCAATGCGGTCGCAGCGAAGAACATGCCGCCCTGGTTTTTGGATGTGCGATATGGCCGCTTCGCCAACGATCCATCGTTGTCCCAAACGGAGATCGATACCATCGTTCACTGGGCCAATGAAGGCGCCGTGGAAGGAGATCCGCGCGATCTGGCTGCGTCCATCGAGTGGCCGGCCGATGGCTGGCAAATCAAGCCTGATGCGGTGGTATCGTTGCCGCTTTTTCATGTCCCGGCCCGAGGTGTGGTCGACTGGATCTACGTAACGGTCCCCAGCGGTTTTACCAAAGACACGTGGGTCACTTCGATTGAAATTCTGCCGGGCGACCCAGCCGTGCTGCACCACGCCGGAGTATTCGTCAGACCTCACAATTCAAATTCGGCGGACACGCTGGCGGACTTGAGCGGCATGGTCGCCATCTATGTGCCAGGCTTTCGCGCCATGGATTTTCGCACGCACAACGCGGCGCAGCTGATTCCGGCCCATGCGGACCTCGTGGTGCAGTTGCATTACACACCCAACGGCAAAGAGGACGTGACAGACCTGACCCGCATCGGTTTCACCATCGACAATGAGCCGCCGCGCCGCCGCTTCATCGCGTATTCCCCGCAACCCCCGGCGATCTTCGATCCCGACGTTTTTCGCATCCCGGCGGGCGATCCCGATTGGGCGAGCCCTCCGGTCGACGGCGTGTTCAATGTGGATGCCGAACTCGTGTGGTTCCTGCCCCACATGCACGTGCGCGGCAAGGACATGCAGTACAGCCTGACGTTTCCCGACGGCCGTCGCCAAATCGTGTTGAGCGTGCCGAGGTACAACTTTCAATGGCAGATCGGTTACGATGCCGCGTCTCCCATTCAGGTGAGCAAGGGCACGCGCCTCCACGTCGATGCGCACTTTGACAATTCGGCGAACAACCGGGCCAATCCCGATGCCACGCGCGATGTCTACGGGGGCAGGCAGACGTGGGAGGAGATGATGGTTCCCTTCTTCGGCGTAGTGGTGGACGCCCACGTGGATCCACGTTCGGTTATGACGCTGCCGGGGCAAGCCGGCGCCATCGGTACAGGCCCGTAGTTTATCGGAAACCCAGCGCTTGCTGAACCGCGGCATTCGGTATGGGTCTGATGCCCGCGCGATCCAGACGCCATTTGTCCATGTACTGGCGGGGACGGATTAAAGCCACCCCAGCTGCGCTGAGCATTTGTTCGAGAGCCGCGTCCGCATAAGGCTTCGGCACTCCCGCCTCGAAAGCGCCAAATAATCCGTCCCAGTGAACCGGGAGGTACGCCTTAGGCCGGATGACGGGCAGCACCATGCGCGCAACCGCCCCGCCGCCGCTGCCGATCCACAGATCGACCGAGTCCAGTCCCGCGTCGCGCATGGCGGCTTTGAGGTTATCGAGCGGCGCACCGTAATCTTTGCCGTGCACTACGATCGGGCTTTCGAGGTCGCTCGCACTGGCCGAGTTCTGGAAGAACCAGCTGAAGCGGCCATCGGATCCGTCGACGGTGAACAGGAAAGCTCGATTGCCTCCGCCGTTGGGAAAATCCTCGGCGACACCGGCGTGGAGACCTCCCGTTGCCGGATCGGGCCGGGGAACCGATTTCAGCTCAACGGGATTGTGCTGCTCGGGATTATGCTCGCTGTCTCCGCTGTGATTCCAGCGCACGACCCGCATAGTAACGCCGTCCGCCAGTTTGAATTTCTCGCCTCCGTACACATCCGTGCACCGGCTGGCAGGAATGTTTTGGGCCTGCGCCTGCAGACAGGTGGTCTTCGAACCGATGATGCGCGCGCCCGTCAGGCGCGACCACGTAGCCGTGTCGAATGAATGGTCGAAGTGGCTGTGGCCAGTGAGCAGCAAATTCACCTTCTTCCTCCCGCCCAACGCACTGAGCACGCGAGCCACCGCTTTTTCATCCGGCCGATACGCCTTGTCCGTATTGGCGAGCCCGCCTCCTCCGCCGTGGAACGCACTCTGGGGAATGCGGCTGATGTAGCCGTCGGTGAGCACGTACGTCGATCCCAATTCGTAATAGATGTTCGAAATCGACATCCATGTGATATCCACGTGCGCTGGGCCCGCGGCGGGGAGCGACTGAGCGATGCCGACCAGAAGGATCGGGAGGACGGATCTCATTCTTATACGGTAACGTGGGATTTGCTGTCAGGCGAAAAAAAACCAGACAAACGAACTGACGTGCCCTGCGATGGATGCACCGCGTGCTGCGCCAGCAATCAGGGTCTTTTTCTTCACCCCGAACAGGGCGATGACGTGGAATCGTACCAGCACAGGGTTGTGAATGGAGTATTTCTGCTGGCCACAACGACGAACGGCGCGTGCGTCTATCTCGGGCGTTCAGGCTGCACCATCTACGAGCGCCGCCCACTTCTCTGCCGGACTTTCGACTGCCGCCAGCACTATCTGATTCTTCCCCGGCAGGACCGCGACAATCTGGTGAAGCTGGGGCTCTCGTCCCGCGCCGTATTCAACGCCGGTCGCGCGCGCCTCAGGAGCCTGAGTTCCGCGGAGCGCAAAGAATGCCTGGACAAACGCAAAGAATTTTTCGATGAGGGCTAGGCGCTTCCAGAAACGTCCGCGACATCACGGAACCGAACGCAGCAGCCGCGCCGCACTCGATCCATCCGGCAGAGCCACCGCCCCCAATACGCGCCCATGCTGATCAATCGTCCCCATATAGTGCGACCGCACTGAGCCTCCCAGCACCACCCGAAATTCTCTCCCCGGGTACCCCAGCACACGCCACGAGCTTCCGTCCGCACCGCGCCACGTCCGGTCCGACGCCGGTTTCCCCAATTTCCTCACCACGGAAACGTAATCGTCTTCCGGCGTGAGTTGCAGCCAGGATCGGCTGATGCGAAATACGTCCGCCCGCTGCCGCATCTGCATCTGCCGCGCCACGTCGGCCACAATCAACAGCGCCATCGCGCCCAGCATCACGCTCACGCCGACCTTCCTGAACCTGCCGAGTTCCGGGTGCGGCTCTAACCTGATGTTGATTACCGGCGCCATACGGTGCGCATTCGCAGGCGTTGACGGCCGGGAATCGTTAACGGCCATTGGCAGTTCGATCACGGGCCGCAGCCGCGGCGAAACCGCCCCCGCCTTCCATTCGAGTTCGCGCTTCAATCCCACAATCACCGCCGGAACGCCCACCGCCTCGGCCAGCGAAACCTCGCCCAGGAAAATACGCGGAATACAGACTTCCTCGCCGCTCCCCGTGTTTACGACCACAAACTCGCCCCACGAAGCGCGCCGGTAGATCCATTCGTTGTGGCTGATGTTGAGAATAGGTGGATAGAACGAGAATCGCCGTCCGCCCAGTTGCTGCAGCGCGGTCGGCTGTGGGGAGATCGACATCCCGTTTTCATCATAAGCCAAAGGCCGCTTCCGGCGCGTCCGGCACGCGCCGAGTCTGACATAATTGGACACATAATTGACCATCATGAAACCTCCCCTCCGGACCCTGTTTCCAGCTCTGGCTCTTTTGGTTTTGTCTTTACTGGTTCCGGCCTCGGCGATGCAGAAAATGGGGCGCCTGGCTTCCGGTTCATCCACCCTGGTGTCGGGCAAGGTGGTGATGGACGATGGCTCTCAGGTTCCGCCCAACATCGTCATCCAGAGGGTGTGCAGCGGCAGCGTTCAGACCGTCACACGTACCGATCTCAATGGCGCCTTCCGGTTCCAGTGGGCGTCCGCCAGTTCGCCGCTCACCATGCCTGACGCTACCGAGGCTGGCGGGAGGCAAACGCCGCTTCCTCGCGACGCCGGCCCTCTGGGTAACGATTCGCTCGGCAATCGCCTGATGAACTGCCAACTGCGCGCCAACCTGGCCGGCTATCGCTCCGACTCTGTGGATTTGTCTTTGGACGAAGGCTCCGACACCATCGATACCGGCTCCATTTTGCTCCACCGCCTTAAGGACGGCGAAGGAAATTCCATCAGCGCCACTTCGCTCAGGGCGCCCAAAAATGCCGCTAAAGCTTACGACAGCGGCCTCCAATCCCTGGCAAAAAACAAGCCGGCCGACGCGGAGAAGGATTTCGAAAAAGCCGTCTCCATTTATCCCGGCTACGCCGAAGCCTGGGACACGCTGGGGAAACTGCGCGAACAACAGAAGTCGTACGGACCCGCCCGGGAAGCGTTTCTGAAAGCCCTGGAGGCCGATCCCAAACTGGTAGTACCCTATACCGAGTTGGGCTTCCTCGCCGCCGAACAACGCCAGTGGGAGGAGTCGGCCCGCTATCTGGATCAGGCTCTCAAGCTGGACGCCACCGGCTACCCCGAGGCTTGGTACGCCGACGCCGTGGCCGATTACAATCTGAAGCTCTACGATGCGGCAGAAGCGCGAGTACGCGAATACCTCCGGCTCAATCCGAAGAACCTGAATCCGCGCGCTCATTATCTGCTCGCGGTTACCCTGATTCAGAATAATAATCCAACTGCCGGCGCTGCCGAACTGTCGAATTACATCGCGCTCGACCCCAACGCCCCCGATATCCCCACCCTTAAGCAGCAGCTCGCCGAAATTCAGAAACAAATCGGGAAGTGACCCTGCACGGGTTCCCGTAACGATTTGCCCTCGAATTGCATCTGTCGAATTGGATGGAGGTGCTTATGGAAACCCCTGCGGTCAAAAAGCCCCAGGTCAAGACGGCCGAAGGGCGCGTTCACTGCCCGATTTGCACGCACACTGTGCCCGCCACCGTCGAATATACCGACCGCCGTATGAAAGTGGTTCCGGGTCAAAAATGCCAGCGCTGCCACGCCTCGCTGGACGCGGCTGCTTTGCTTTATCTGAGACAGGCGGCCTGAAGCTGTTTTGACACACGAGCCCACGGTTTGACATAGTAAGAGTAGAGACATGAAACGCAAACCGTCGGCAGGCACGGAACCGGTCGTAGCACCCGAGATCATCGAGGGCGCGAAACGCCTCATCGAATCGGATCGTGTCCCGGTGCAGGCAAAGTGTTCGGTTTGCGGAGCCGAAGCCACGCCGAACCCCAACGAGCAGCTTTGCTGGGTTTGCCGGCGCCTGAAGATAAGCGCTTGGCGCGACGTCGAACAGCAGATGCCCGCCCAGGAATAGCCTACTCCACAAACTGACAGCCTGCTGGTTTTTCCGTTGTGGGTTAGGCGCTTCCGCCTGTCCATTCTTGTGCCTTTTCACCCGGCATACGGAAACTTCAACTCAAACCGGCTCCCGATCCCATTCCGGTCCAGAATCAGGCTCCCATCCAACTGCTTCGTCAGAATCGTCACGATCCTCAGCCCCATCGAATGCAGATCCTGCCAATCGAAGCCTGACGGCATCCCAGCCCCATCGTCCCCGCAGGAAAGTAACAGCTCTCCGCTCGCCATCCGGCCGAAGTGAACATCGATTTTCCCCCGCCGTCCGCCCGGAAAAGCATACTTCAAAGCATTCGAAAGCAACTCATTCAGAATCAGCCCGCATGGTATAGCCAGATCCACCGGCAGTTCGATTTCTTCCGCTTCGATTCCAATCGTTACCAGATCGGGCCGAACCGGATAAGCAATGCAGAGTTCGCCCGAGAGTTGTCGCACGTACCTCCCGAAGTTCACCCGATCCAGGTTCTCCGACCCATACAGGTATTCGTGTATCAGCGCCATGGACCCGACTCTTTGCTGGCTCTCCGCCAGCGCCATCTTGGCGCTCGCGTCCTCGATCGCATCGGCCTGCATCCCCAGCAATGCGGCAATCACCGCCAGATTATTCTTCACCCGGTGATGCACTTCTTTGAGCGATGTCGTCTTCTAGGAAAGCGCGTTTTCGAGACTGGCGACCAGACAATCTCTTTCCCAATCCGCCTTCCTGCGCGCCGTGATATCCGAAATGAACGCCACCGCCAAGCCGCCGCTGGCGCCGTCCGCTATGTGGCTGAGACTGATTTCAACCGGAAAGGCGGAGCCGTCTTTGCGCCGGGCGGTTAGACCCTGGCCTTGCCCCATGGGGCGCGAGCGTGGGTCCCGTTCATAATCGGCCCGATGGCCAACATGCCCGCCGCGCAGACTCTCCGGCAGGAGCGCCTCCACGTTAGCGCCGATCAGCTCTGCGCGGCTGTATCCGAACAGGTTCTCCGTCCGCGCGTTGGCATCCACGATCCGCCCGTCCCGGTCGGCGGTCAGAATCCCCTCGTTGGCGCTTTCGAACAGCGACCGGATGGTTGCTTCGCTCTTGCGCAGCGCTTCCGCAGCCCGCTTCAGCGCCGTTATATCGCTGTTCACCGTGACCACCGATACCGGCTCGCCCCTCGCGTTGCGATGCAGTGCCACATAGCTCGCCACCCAAATGCTCGATCCGTCGCGGCGCTTCTGTTTGCATTCGCCATTCCAGTAGCCCTGTTCGAGCAACTCGGCCTGAATTTCCTCAAGGGGCCGCGGAAACTCCGTTTGCAGCAGTTCCCGGTCTGTCCGGCCCACCGCTTCGTGGCGCGGCCAGCCATAGAGCGCCTCGGCGCCGCTGTTCCAGAACAAAATCGTTCCGTCCAGTTTTTGAATCATGGCCTGCGCCTTGTCGAGCGCCGTCGTCATTTCAGCCAGTTCGTCGATCAATCCCTCCCGGCGCGTCGACGCAAGGTGTATGGTCCGGGCGCCCAGACCGAGAACAATCAGCAGAACCGCGCAGCTGATCAGGGAAATCAGGTGCCCCCCGTCGGATCGCGTCCGCGCCGCCAGCGAACGTGCTTCCGAGACGCTGTTTTCTTCCGCGCGCATTTGCGCGGTCAACTGCCGGATCGAATCCATCAGCGTCCTGCCGCTGCCTGTCTGTACCAGAGCGAGGCTCTGCTGTGCATCACCCTGCCGGCGCAACTGGATGGTCCGCGCCATTTCAGCCAGCTTGGTTTCGATCAACGCCCGGAGCCGGCGGCTTTGTTCGCGCCGGGACTGATCGTCCCTGGAATTGCCCCCGGCGCTCGCCGCGTCCAATATGTCCAGTTCCCCGCCGATGGCGGGCAAAGCCTGCTCGTAAGGCTGGAGAAACGTCTCATCCCCGGTCAGCAGGAAACCGCGCTGCCCGGTCTCCGCGTCCCCCAAAGCGATCGACAGGGCGCTGCTGTGCGCAAAGATCCGCCGCGCCGCCAGTACCGCATCTCTGTCCCGGTGATAATCCAGCCAATCGATGGCGGAGAACACCCCGACGCACAGCAACATCGCAAGCGCTGTCAGAATCGACAGTAACTCGCCGCGTTGAAAGAAATGCTTCTTCAGGCGGAGAGCCCCACGGCCAGTTCGTTTTTCAAGAGCAGCCCGCGCACGGCTTTCAACAGATCTTCCTTAACGAACGGCTTGAGAAGCAGGCATGCGCCCTTCGGCATGTTTTCCCTTCGGCTCACCAGCTCGTTGGGATATCCGGACATCAGAATCGTCTTCATACGCGGCCGCCGATCTACCAGGGCCCGCGCCACCTCGAAGCCGTTCCCTCCGGGCATGATGACGTCGGTAATCAACAGATCGATCGATCCTTCATGTTGGTTCGCGATCTGCATCGCCTCGTCCACATCTCCCGCCACAAGCACTTTATAGCCGGAGCTCGTCAGGTAATTCCCCAGCAGACATCGAATACTCTCATGATCTTCCACCAACAGCACGGTCGCAGCCCCAACGGCGGTGCGGGGAGATGCCGCGTCGGAGACCGCAGGCAGAGCAGGGGCCGTCTCCACGCGCGGCAGATAGACCATGAAAGTCGACCCGCAGCCCGGCTCGCTCTCTATCCGAATGGTTCCACCCAGATCCGTCACGATGCTGTGCACAATGGAGAGCCCCAGCCCCGTGCCCTTGCCCAGTCCTTTGGTGGTGAAAAATGGCTCGAACAGATGCTCGGCGGTCTTCGCGCTCATCCCCACGCCGGTATCCGCCACACTCAAAACCACGAAAGGTCCTAAGCCCATGAGAATATTTCCCGAGCTCCGGCCGGTTAGCGGAGTATCCACATTCTCGGTCCCGATGGTGAGATTGCCTCCCTCGGGCATGGCGTCGCGGGCATTCACCACCAGATTCATCAATACCTGCTTTAACCGCCCGTGGTCCGCCCGCGCCAGTCCCAAATTCTCTTCCAGCCGGAATTGCCATATAACCGCGGGACCACCCACGCGGCGGAGTATCCCTTCGCTGTCCCGGACCAACTCATTGAGATTGATATCCAGCATTTTCAGGGGCTCCTTGCGGCTGAATTTCAATAACTGTTGCGTGATAGCTGCCGCGTCGTCGCCCGCCTTCTTGATTTCCGTCAGCGCGCGCAGCGCGGGAACGTTAAGCGGGGGAGTGCGCAGCATTTCCTCCGTATATCCCAGGATTACGCATAACAGGTTGTTGAAATCGTGGGCAATGCCGGCTGCCAGGCGGCCCACCGCCTGCATTTTGTGTTCGTGCCGTGTCTCGTTCTCCTGCGCGTGCCGGACGGTGGCATCGCGGAAGGTGATTACCGCTCCCACCACTCTGTCGCCGTCCACGCAGGGCGCAAACTCACCTTCGATCAGAAACCTCTGTCCGCCGCGCCTGCCCGCCAACAGCCCGCGCGGCATCTCGCTGGGTGGCTGCGGATTGTCCGGCAGGAAGAAGATCTGATTCGCCCGCAGACCGGTAGCTGCCCTCGAAAGCGGCAGCACCAGCGCGATATCCAAATTGCGCGCTTCCCGATCCGTCCAGCCGGTGAGCTCTTCCGCCGGGCGGTTCAGAAACTGAATCCTCCGCTCGCTGTCGATCACAGCCATGGCGTCGGCCATAGTGCTGAGCACGGTCACCATCCATGCCCGATGATTGCGTTCTTCCCGGTCGGCCCGATGTTTGGATATCGCCATCTCGATCGAGGTAGCGAGGTTGGCATGATGAATCGGCTTGGTCAGAAATCCCCAGGCGCCCGTAGTCTTTGCCCGATCGATCGTTTGCCGGTCCGTGTGTGCGGTGAGAAAAAGCACCGGAATGTCGTAGCGCTCCCGAAGACTCTTCGCTGTGTCGACGCCGTCCGTGGCGCCTTTGATGCGAATGTCCATCAGGATCAAATCCGGCGCGCAGTCCGCGGTCTTGGCCAGCGCCTCGTCGGACGATTCGGCAATCCCGGCGATTTCGTAGCCGCTTCTGGTCACGCAGGACGCAATATGATTGGCGATAATGCCTTCGTCTTCTACGATCAGAATTCGAGAGGCCGCAATCGCCTCCGCTTGTTTCGGAGAGAGTGTCATTGAGCCTTTTCTGACTCGCCACGGAGCGGTCGGACGGCAATAGTCCTCTTAACCGTACCAGTTTCGTACTGGTATTAATATACTTTACGTAGAATTCCGAGTAGTTTTAATCTAATGTCGGGCAGGCGGAAACGCCTGTCCCACATTTCAGTCGGTCATCTGTTCGATCATGTACTTCCCGTCAACGCCCTTTTCCTTCGCCCAATCGTGATAAACATGACAAGTCGCGCAGGTATCGCCCGCTGAATTGCCCGCCGAAGTGTGGCATTGCCGGCAAACCTGAATGCCCGGCAATAAAATGTCCGACGCGGCTTTGCTGGTCATGCCCCCCGGATGGCACGAGACGCAGGTCATCTCCTGATGCGCCGCATGATCGAACGATGCCTTGCTGAACCAGCGTGAAGTGATCTTCGCCGCCGCTACGACGGGCAGCCCCGAAGCGTCCGCCGGCAATATCGTATGGCAGCGCGCGCAGGTGGTATCCCACAGCGTTTTCTCGTCGGCGGCAATCTTCGATTGCAACCCCATTTTCGTCAGCCGATCGGCCACGAATTGATGAACCATTGCGGGCTTGTCGTGCGGCGCCGGGTCGCTCACCTTACCGTCGAAGTTCAGCGGATGGCACGTCATGCAGGTCGCGGCATACGTGGGAATTGCCATCAGCGCGCGCGAAGAAACGTGGCTGTGCGGGTCCACTTTCGCCATGCCCTGCGAAACATCGGCCGGCGGGTGGCAATCGCCGCACTTCTGCCCCAGCTCCCCGGCGTGCTTCTGATGACTGAATCTGATTCCTGTGGGATCCGCGCCCGCCTTCACGGCGGCGAACTGCGGGTGATCCTTAAAGCTGTCGATATTCGACGCCACCGTCAGCACCCCGGTCTTCGTCTTCAGGTTGCCGTGGCATGCCACGCAGGATCTGTTGCTGCCGCCGGCCAACCGCGTTACGCCTTCATGTTCCACGTGGCATTCCGTGCATGCCGGGGTTGCAGTCTGCAAAACACTGTGCACCGGCGCATCGTGGCATGCGGCGCATTGTTTGTCCGTTACACGCGCGCCGATACCCCCGCCCGCATGGCAATTCACGCAACTCTTACCTACGAACGAATGGGCGGGCGTCAGCGCGCCCGCCGTATACGGCGTCTGATTCCGCACCGCCGCGTTGACGCCCAGCCAGGCAAGAGCGAGCATCACGGCGCCCAAGGTCAGTACTCGGCGCTCCTGCGGAATCCAGGACATCCGCCGCAGATAAGTGCGGTCAATTCGTTGAGCGAGCTTTTTAGTAGTTCGGATTCGGGCCATAGGATCGCGTCAATAGCGTATCGCCACAAGGGCGTGGATGCCGCCCAGCACCAGCAGCGTGATGGAAAGCGGCACATGCACCAGCAGCCAGCCATGCAGCAGGAAATAAACTCTGCGCTGCCGCGACAATTGGCGCTCCTCGGAGCAGATGCTTTCGAGATCGCGCAGCGACTCATGAACGGCAGGCGGAGATTGCCTCCGCAGCGCTTCAAAAAAACGCTGCGCTTCGACCGAAACGGAAAGTGGAGAATCGCGCCTGTCGGGGTTGCGCAGAAACGGAAGAATTTCGTCGACGTAAACGCGCCGCACGTTCGCCCGTTCCTCGTCGCTGAGAAGAATTTCATCTGCCTCTTCAACGACTGCCACCGTTGTCCGGCCCGTTTCGAGCGATGAGGCGGCGAGCGCCGCGGCCTGCGGTTCCGCACACAATTTATCCACTATCGCACTGGCTTCGGCGAGCAACTGATCGCGCACGTTCGGTATCTCCTCGTAAATGGTTTCCTGCGGAGCCGTCAGGAACATCCGTCTGGGCACAAAGTGCTGGATCGCAGCTCCGGTAATTCCGCTCAATACCACGGCGTAAAGCAGAACCGTCATCACCATCGTCAACGGTCCGCGGGCTGCGAATGCCGCATGGAACAAAATCATCGGCAGACTCAGAGCGCCCAGCCAGAGATGCCCGCGCATCCACGTCTGCGCCCGGCCGATTCTCCAGATCGGCACCTTCTTCCGTGCCCCCAGCAGGCCCGCAAACAGCATCATGCCGTAACCCACGACTCCGTAAGCCAGCCCCGGCAGGCTGTTGCCGCGCGGTCCGCCGGGATAAAACAGCGCGTACGGAATGTAGGCAACCGTGGCGATAATCAATATCGTCACCGAAGCAATGAACCAGGAACGGTGCGTTCGATCGATCCGCATCTGATCTCTTAGCGCCTCCCGCCTTCGACAGAGCCCGGAGTTACAAAAGTGTCGTCGGTAGTCGAAGGCGCCAGCATAATTTTGAAGAACTGATTCGGTTCGACCCTTTTCGCCGCGTCGTGCGGGCACGCATAGACACAACTGGGCTCCGGTAAATCCGCGCAGAGATCGCACGAAGTCGCTTTCCGTTTTGTAACCACCGCCTTCTGCGTTCCGGTATTGGGCAGTTCGGTCATGGTGATGTTGCCAAATGGGCAATTGCGCGCGCATAGGCCGCATCCCACACACCAGTCCTCGATCACCGTCTCGAGCGAATTGCGCCGCCGGATCGAGCCCACGGGGCAGCCGATCATGCACAAGGGATCCCGGCAATGCCGGCACGATGTCGGTACCAGATACTTGTCGAACCGCAGCCCTTCGCGGATCAGCCGTGTGACCCCGTCGTGCGCATCGGAACAAGCGCGCACACAGGCGTCGCAGCGCGTACACTTTTCGAGGTCGATCACCAGCAGGCTGTTGGCTTCCATCAGCCCCTGTTTCAGGAACGAATCGAGCGAGATCGCGGCCACCGCCGAGGAGTGCCGTTTGTTGTGCTCCTCGCGCTTGTTCGCGGATGCGTTCAGGCTCCAGGCGATAACCGGGAATTGGGCCACCATCTCGCGGAATTCCTCGGCTCCGATACGCACCACTTCCACGTTATCGAGCGCCGTCACCGTAAAGGCGTAGGTCCCGCGCTTCATCAGCCCGATATCGCCGATATAACCCCCTTTGCCCTGATACGCCAGCACCAGATCGCCGCCCGGATGTTCCTCGACCATCTTCACGAAGCCGATGCGAACCAGGAAAAAGTTCAGTGCCGCCTCGCCCTGGCGGCACAGAACTTCTCCCTTCGAATAGCGCACTAGTTCCACCTTATGCGCGAGCATGTCGATGAACTCGGGAGTCAGCGTCGAGAACAGCGGCACCGTGCGCAAATGATCCTCAAGCGCGCGCTTGCGATAATTCTTTTCGAGCTCCGCACGCAGCGTCTTGTTGCGCTGGATCACGTCGAGCACGTTGCGCAGCATCTCGAGCATGACGCAATCCGTCTTCGCTCTGACGGTGGCCGAACGCGGATAGAGGCTCATGCATGTCATCTCGCCGAAGATGTCGCCTTCATGCAGTTCCGCCACCGGATTATCCAGCGTCAGATCGATCACCGCATCCATGGGTATGGTGCCGTCGGCGTTTCTCACGCCCGTCGATTTTTTACGCGGCGAAAAAACGCTCGTCAGCTTCTCGATGAATCCTGGACCGCTCGCCGTCCCAGCCTTGTCCTTCGACATCGAAGAGAGGAAAATATCCACTTTTCCCTCAAGGATGTAGAAGGCTGTCGAACCGTAGTCGCCCTCGCGGCAAATGATCTCGCCGGGCTTGAAGTGCCGCTTGATAACCGCGTTCTTGTTGAGTTCGAGGAACGTGCCGGAGATCTTTTGGAAGAACGGCAGCTGCTTCAGTTCCTCCACGCCCACCGGATCGCCGCCCGGCAGCACCGTGTGGATGACGCTCTTATTGGTCAGCGCGCCGGTCGGGCACGACACCATGCACTCGCCGCACGATACGCACGACGAATTCCCCATGGGACGATTCAGATCGAACGAAATGCCCGCGTTGTAGCCCTTACCGCGCCGTCCCAGCACGTTGTTCTGGCGAATCTCGTCGCAGCCGCGAATGCAGCGATCGCACAAAATACACGCTTCGTGATCCACCGAGATCACCAGCGACGAATCGTCCTGGCCGCGCGGCGAGATCCGCTTGCTGAAGCGCGGCGTCACAATGCCTTCCGCCGCCGCCTGCGTTTCCAGCTCGCAATCGCCGCTGACACGCTGGCGAGCGCAGGGGCTGGGATGATCCGACATCAGCAATTCGAGGATCATGCGCCGGTGCTTGCGCACCTTGTCCGACTTCGTGAAAACCTTCATGCCGTTTTCCGCCGGACGCACACACGACGCCTGCAGAACCTTGTCGCCGCAATCGACCGTACACACCCGGCACACACCTACCGGTCTTTCATTCTGCGCATGGCACAACACCGGGATGGCGATCCCGTTCATGCGCGCCGCATCGAACACCGAGGTCCCGGCTTCCACCACTACCGGTTTGTCGTCGATTGTCAGTTCAATGGTCTTCATGGGTTATTCAGCCGTGCTTTATTTAGCCGCCATCCCGCATACACCCGCCGGACACGTCTTGTGCAGAACATGAGCGTCGATCTCTTCCCGGAAATGCTTCAGCGCCGTGGTGATCGGATAAGGCACAAACTGGCCCAGCCCGCAGATCGACGTCTGCTCCATGGTCTCGGCCAGATCCGCCACCAGTTGTAAATCCGCCTGCGTGCCGCGGCCCCGCGTCCACCCCAGCAGAATATCCACCAGCTTCTGCGATCCCATGCGGCACGGCACGCACTTCCCGCACGATTCATTGCGGAAAAAGATGATTGCGTTCAAAGTCATATCGAGCACGCAGCGCGTCTCGTCTACAACCACGATCGCGCCCGAACCGAGCATCGTCCCCGCCGCCCGCATCGATTTGAAATCGAGATGCGTGTCTTTGAATTTTTCAAAGGGCAGGAATCCGGAGGCCGCGCCCGACGGAGAGAACGCCTTTACCTTCCTTCCGTTCGCCGGGCCGCCGGCCAGCCCCAGAATAGCTTCCGTGACCGGAATCCCCATGGGCACCTCGAACACCCCGGGCCGCTGCACATCGCCCGAGATCCCGATGAACTTCAACCCCGCCGTTCCGTCGCGCCCCTGCGATTTAAACCACTCCACGCCATTCGCCAGAATCTGCGGCACATTAGCAAACGTCTCCACGTTGTTCAAAGCCGTGGGCTTCTGCCACAATCCCTGGGTGGCCGAGTTAGGCGGTTTGTTGCGCGGTTCCGCGCGCTTGCCTTCGATGGCCTCAAGTTGCGCGCTGCCTTCGCCGCAGATATACCCCCCTGGACTCACAAAAATTTCCATGTGGAACGAAAGGTCGGTGCCGAGAATGTTGTCGCCCAGCAGCCCTTCGTTCCGGCACTTCTTGATCTCCGCCTCGAGAATCGCTTCCTGTTCTTTATACTCGTGCCGAATATAAAGAAAGCCTTTTTGCGCACCCACCACCAGTGCGCCGATGATCATGCCTTCGATCACCAGATGGGGCAAATGCGTCATTATGAAGCGATCCTTGATGGTGCCCGGCTCGCTCTCATCGGCATTACAGACCAGGTACTTCTCGTCGCCAGCGCATTTCTTAACCGCATCCCACTTGATGCTGGTGGGGAACCCCGCGCCCCCCATGCCCGGCAGCCCGGCGTTCTTGAGCGTCGCAATCACGCCGTCCCAGTCGCGCGTCTCGATCACGCTGCGCAATGCGCCGTAGCGCTGCTTCCCGCGATACGGGTCCGCCAGTAATTCAACCGGCTGGTTCTCGAAGACCGGAATCGGTAATTCAATCCCGGCAAGCTTGCCCTGGATATGATTTCCCACCGTTTCCAGAGTTACGTTGCGGAAAACCGCTTCATTAATCGTCAGCGCTGGTGCGAAATCGCACTGTCCGAGGCACGAGCGTCGATGGATTTCCACCGCGCGTTTTCCCATCTTCGAAAACCGCTGCTCCAATTCGCCGAAGATTGTTTCAGCGCCGTAAAGATGGCACGCCATGTCAGTACACACTTCCACCATCGCCTGGGCCGGCGGCGAGACCCTGAATTCAGGGTAGAACTCCGCCACTCCATTGATTTGATAGAGCGGGATGTTCAGATTTTTTGAGAGAACCTGAATCTGCTCAGCCGGCAGGTAGCCGTGCTTATGCTGGATCGCTCTCATCTCGTCGAAAAGCAAGGATTCCCTCCGTTATGGGCAACCGACATGGTGGACCGTGGATACTCCAGATTACATTAACGGCGCGGTTCCCCGGAACGGCGCGCCGCCAGAATATTTATGAATTCTACAATGCGGTTCAACCGAACGCCAGGGATTTCCCCGGTATGGCGTTTTACCTGGACTTTTGGGTATGTTTTCTGGTATCTATAGAGATCATTTCACGCTGTGCCGGAGGTGCCGAAACAGTTCGCTGGTTTGAGACACAGAGTGCCCAGAGGCTACCCCTTCGTACAACGATTTCGGAACGAAATATTTATGAGTAATCGATTGCATTGGTTTGCAACACTCCTGCTGCTTCCACTCGGGCTGTCCGCACAAACTCCGGTGGGCGGTGGAACGGAGGTTCCCTTCCTGCCGCAGGCCATCCAGCCGCCGCAGAACTGTTTGCCTTGTCATCAACGGCAGTTCGACGAACTGCGCAGCTCGGTGAAATCCGGTTACAGAAACGTCAGCCCTCTTTTTAACGGCCTCGAAACGGCCGGCAATTACATCAATGGCGGTCTGCTGCGGCCCGTGTACAGCGATAGTACAGTCGTCCTGCCGGATGGCGTCAGGCTGAACACCAACATGTTCACTTCGCCGGTGATGACCGAAGTCCGCCAACTGCAGGCTGGCTTCTGCTACACCTGCCACAACGCGAACTTTGAGCGCATGGGCGAAAATCCCGCGCAGCGCATCGTTCCGGAGCTTGCCTCCACGGCAACCCAGCCGCTCGGCCTCCAGGGATCTTTCCGCCCCGATCTTTTCCGGCCATTGCGCGACTACGTCATAGCGGATGCCAATGGCAACCAGATCCTGCCGGAACCCATCGGATCTCTGCCGCCCCCTGGCGCCGTCCCCGCACCGGCCGCTGCCGGCATCAGTTGCGATTTCTGCCACAACGAAGGCGGACCCGATATTAATCGCAGCTTCCAGCGCGACGGCTTCGGCAACATGAGCATGATCCTCAATCAGTCGATTGAGAAAGTGGGTCCCTTCGCCGACGCTGTCGCCGTGAAGAACAACTTCCATGTTGCCAGTAAGGAACAGGATAAGATCAGCTTCCTCCGCAGCGGCGCCTTTTGCAACACCTGCCACGACGTGCGGCTGCCGGGCTTTGGCCCCGGCGATTTTCAGCATTACGAGTACAACACCAACTCCCCCGGGCTGCTGTTCTTCCGGCTGGAAAATCTCTCCACTGAATGGCAGGTCGGCGCATACAACAGCACCAACAATCCTTTTGGGAAGGTTATCCGCTGCCAGGATTGCCACATGTCTCTGTTCCCGTTCGCCGGCAACTCCACCTACACAGTCGGCAACCTGACCATCACCAGCGCGACCCCGGCCGTTTTCCCCATGAACTTCGCCGCGGTGCCCGGCATCTCGACAGACGATAACGCTCCGCTCGATCTGCGTCCCGTCGTGGTGCACCGCTTCACCGGCACCGACGTCCCCCTTCTCAGCACACAGGAACTACAGGCGCGCCTCGGTTCCGATTATCCCGATCCATACATCACCGGAGTGGATGCTTACGGCATCCCCGAGTCTCTTGGCGCGCGCCGCCAGGCTCTGCTCATGAATGCCTCGCGCGTGAGCGTCGCCAACTCCGACCCGCAAGCCGTGCTGGGGCAGTCCTATACCGCGCGCGTCGATGCCGTGGGTCTCAGCGGACACCGCTATCCGGCGGGCTTTTCGCAGGAGCGCACCGCCTATATCCAGATGTCGGTCACTGACGATAACGGCTTTGTGCTCTATCAATCGGGCTACCGGATCGATAAACCACATCCCGACGTTGGCGTGAACGGGCCGGATGGAAACCTCGACGACGAGGATCCCGAGCATATTCACGTCGTGGTCGATGGCGGCAAGAACGTCCCTGTCGGCAGCTACGCGACCGGCGCGGCCACCAACGGGTCGAAGAACCTGGTTTTCGAGCTTGGCCCCGATAACGGTCCCGACGATCGCGTTTACGGCGGTGTCGATCAGGGTCTGGTACTGTTCCGCAACGAGCTGACGCAGATCTTCTTCGCCGGCACCTCCCTCGGACGTAACGATGCGACGGGCAAGGCAATCGTCCCGGCGACCGCTCACTACGAGGAGACGTTCAACGCCGCGACGGCCAACACGGTTGACAATTACAGGTCGCTCCAGCCGCTGGTTCCGCGCCAGTTCCGCTACACGTTCACCATGCCCACGCAGGAGGAGCTGAGTGAAATGGGAGTGACCCTGAAAGCCCCGCTTCACGTTCATGCCCAGGTCAACGACGAGCATTTCCCGCCCGTATTCGTCCGCTACCTGATCAAGACCACTGGCCCGAACGGACCTGGCGGGGATAAGCAGATTGTCAGTGAGGCCACCATTGACAACTACCTCAAGACCAATCTTAACCTCGCGTCGTCCGACACGACGGCGACGATCGGAGGTCAGTAATGAGTCCCCGCAAGAGCTTTTTGATTGTCTCCGCATTGCTGGCGGTGGCGTCGGTTGCCACGGCCCAGAAGACCCTCACCGGAGGAGTGACCACCGGCAACGGCCCCTATGTTCCGGGAACGACGTTCCAATCGGATAATCCCAATTACATGAACCGGAATCCCTTCTTTTTCGAGGGCCGGGTCGATTGGAACCTCCTCGGCATCACCACTCCCACTACGGTTTGGGAGTACGTCCAGCAAGGCATACATTTTCAGGACGACCTCGTCGACACCGCCGACGCCATCACCGCCTATCAAACCGCCATTTCGATGAACAGTCTGAGCAACAACACCTGCCAGATTATTACCACCGCGCCGGCGGTTTCGCCCAACCTGAACCCGCCGCCCTGCATGTATACCCCGCGGCTGCGTCTGGGTAACCTGCTGATCAAGACTCAACCCAGCCAAGCCATCGCCCTGTTCCAGCAGGTGCTGCAGATCGACGCTCTGCGCCTGGGTGTTAACGAGTATATCGGCGAGGCCTACGAGAACGAGGCCGCCGCCGCGCTGGACAACACTTCGAAGACAGCTTTCCTGCAGAGTGCTATCGCCGCTTACAAAGCGGAATTAGCGCTTTCGCCGGTCACCGCGAGTTACACTGCGTTGACGGGCGACACAGCCAATAACGCGCATGTGCATTGGTCCCTGTCGGAAATCTACGCCGAACTGGGCGACACGACCGATCAGGTAACTGAATTACAGGCCTATCTGGCCGCGACGCAATGGCACTCCGATACCTACCCCTGGCGTATTCAACTCGCTAAAGCCCGGCTGGCGAAACTTGCGCCCAAAGACCGTCCGTCACCACTGGCTGGTCGTCCACGTTAACGGATTCGCCGCTGCAATCGACAAGAAATTGCCGCGGCGTTCCACAAACCGTTTGAAAAAATATCGGCGCTGGTTTACAACAAGGTTCTGACAACCACAATGGCCACTTCACAGCTGCGGTACCTGTTCCCTGCTCTTCTGATGCTGGGGCAGACTGTTGTCTTTGCGCAGACGCCCGCCACTCCGGCAACACCGGCGCCCGCGCCGACTGATATCGGCGCGGCTTGGGATCAGCTGATTACCGGTTTCATCCCCACCGCCCCCGTGGATCCTGTATTACAGCAGATCCAGTCCGGGACGAAACCCACCGGCTTTGACAATTTCCTGACCCATTTCTTTCTCGACACCCGCACTAATTACGAGCACTACGAGACCAATTTCACAGGCAATCCAACCACGGCGGGCGTGATCAACGCGACCGACACGGGAACGTTCAACCCAGCAGGCATTCCCGGCCCGGCCGCCTTTCAGCCCGGTTCCAATCGGATAGGGGAGTTCGTTGACTTCGGCACCAACGGTTTCGGCTCCGATCGCGTCAACACGCACTTCGCGTTCCGCTATCTGCAGGACGTGAACCATGTGGAGATCGGTTCACCGGCCCAGAACATCGTCGAACAGTTCCATGGCAATCGTCTGATCGAGTTTCTCGACGCGACCGTCCAGATCAACAGCAAACCAACCGACGGCGCCTTCGCCGGGACGTCCATTGAGTTCGGCCGTCTGAACCTCTACGGCGCCGAACTCGCCTCGCTCGATGGCGGCGACATCACCATCAACAAGCGCAAGTACACGCTCGAACTCTACGGCGGTCGGCGCTTCTCACTCTTCTCGGATCCGCAGCAACGCGGCATTGGCGGCGCCAATCTCACCCTGAAATTCAATGGCGACACCTCGCTCGAGCTCGAGACGCTCTGGTACATCCGAGGCTCGAACAAAGCGATATTCCGTAAACGGCTGAACAGCCGCTGGCTTTTCACGGAGTACTTGCGGGCGTACGGCGGATCTCCCGTCGATCTGAACGCGTCCGCCATCTACACGTCTAAGAACGGCCGCGATTCGCTGCGCGCGGGATTCTTCCAGAAGCTTACCGGTAACGACTACATATACGACTACACCAGCGAAGAGAAGAACCTCGCCGCCAACAGCCCCCTGTTTCGCCTCTACCTCGGGCCGCTGGCGCCCTACAGCCAGGTCAACGTCGAAGGGCACCACCAGTTCCTGACCAGCCTGCGCGCCGGGGCGACAGTTGTCGTGCGTCACCTCAACAACCAGGCCAATATCGGACCATTCGATACTTCCTTCGAGGACTATCGCTTCAACGGACAATATTTCCCGGGCAGAAAGATCGAGGTGGATTTCGAATACCATCAACGAAACTCAGATCGCCTGAGTCCGCTGAACAACACTACGCTCTCTGGCGAACAGGGCACCGGTGAAACCAGCGTGAAGGATCTGACGGGCAATATCCGCCGAGCCTTCGGCGAAGGCCGCTTCAATCTGAGTGGCGGCGTCTACTACCGGCGCATCAGCGAGCAAAATCCGTTCTTCTACCTGACCAATCTGCACCAAAGCGGCGTGCTCGGCAGCGCCTGGGTGCGTGTCGACCGCCGCACCCGGCTTTATTTCGACTACAGCCTCGACAACGACTTTTTCCTGCTCGCACCGGATATCAAGAATTCGCAGGTGGTGCGCCTCGGATTGAACTGGAAGTACTGACCGGAAACCATGACGACGAGAACCCACATGTCACGCTTCCCTCTCCTGCCCATGCTGGCTCTGCCGCTGCTGTCTTTATCCTGGTTTGCACCAGGTATGCCGGCGCAGAGCCCAGCGCCGCCCCAGTCGGCCGCGCCCCAATCGAATTTCTTCATCCACACGTTCCACAAACAGAAGCTTGGCGGCTCGCTCGAATGCAGCCTCTGCCACGTCGCCGATGGCGCGGGCTCCGTTACTCTGAAACGCCCCGGCCACGACCAGTGCATGACGTGCCACAGCGACGACTTCAACACTAATGTGAAACAGGTCGTCTGCGCGCAGTGCCATAGCTCTTTCCCGCCCACCGGCGCCGCGGACCTGGTGCCGTTCCCACGCTATAAAGGGAGCCGCGCTATCCTGTTTCAGTTCGCGCATTCGAAACACGTCGACGCCAAGGCGCGTATCGACCCCAAGACCGGCTTCCGCGCCGATTGCACTTTTTGCCATAAGTTCGACGCCCAGGGTGTGTTTGCGACTTTCCCCGGTCATGCGCAGTGTGCCGCCTGCCACTCCAAACCCGGCATGACGCCACAACTGAATGCCGACCTCAGCGCCGACTCTTGCCGCGGCTGCCATACACCGGAAGAAATCGAGAATCCCGGCTTCACGGAAACGCGCCAGTTCACCGGCGGCCACGAAGTTCAGGGCAAGTACGTTAATATTACGTTCAACCACACGGCGCACTTCAAGGTGAAGGATCAGTTCGATCTGCATTGCACCACGTGCCATTACGCCATCCCCCGCAGCACCAGCATTCAGGACATCACGCTGCCGAAGATGATCGACTGCGTGCAGTGCCACGATTCGGCCAAATCCATTAAGGCCGAGTTCCGCATGTCAAACTGTAAGACCTGCCATGCCGATAACGTGGTGACCAATACGGCCGTGCCGCTCAGCCATACCAAGGGCGTGAAACCGGACTTCCACACCGAGGCCTTCCGCACGCACCATGCGGAGGAATCGGTTGCTCCCGATGCCAAGTGCTTCGTGTGCCACCAGAATGTGGCGGCATCTTCAGCGGGGACGACGCAGTGCAACAACTGCCACCAGGTAATGCTGCCCGCTAACCATACTTCGCGCTGGAAGGACGATCTGCATGGCAAGTACGCCGCGCTCGACCGTGTGCAGTGCACTACCTGCCACACCGCCGCCTATTGCAGCGATTGCCATAACGAACTGCCGCGCAGCCATGAGCCGTTGGCGCAATTCAAAGGCGGTGCCCACGCCTATCCGGCCATGCTCGATCTGCGTTCCTGCTTAACCTGCCACACCTTCCAAAACACGTGCGCGGAATGCCACGTCAATCAAATAACCGGCCCCGGCCCCTTCACCAGACGCCAATAAACAAAGAAAGCCTGCGCTGCAAACAACCAGCGCAGGCTTAAAGGTGAGGCAGATTTCCGATCTGCCCGCGCTTACATTTTCTTTAACGCGTGAACCGCAGCCACCAGGTTATCCAGATCCGCGCCCGAAATCCCGGCAACGGGCTTCATCTTCCCGGTACCGGAAGTAACAGCCTTCTTGATATCGTCGTCGCTCGCGCCGGACAGGGGCTTGAGCGTCACGCCCATGGCTTTGGCGATTCCCGGGTTACCCGTGCCGTCAGCCGCGTGACAGGTCTTGCACTTCGACGAGTAGATGGTCGCACCTGCCGCCGCATCGGCCGCCCAGGCTCCCGTAGTCATCACGATGGCCGTTCCACAAATTAAACCGGCCGAAATCAGATTGTTAACAATAGTTTTCATGGATCGATCGTTTCCTTCAGGCTGCCAATCAGCCGTGTACGGATAAACATCCGCCACATAAATGATTGAATCCCCGGTCCGGTGCTGTCAAGGCATTCAGCCCGCCTGGGGAATTAAAAATCCTCAGTCTTTCGGTAACCGTCGTGGAATCATTCGGGAAAGCTACAATTCTCCTATGCGACTCTACCCGGCGCCTGCTACCGTTATTGCGCTCATCGCCGCCTGTGCACCCTCGGGGTACGCGGCCAAAAAGCCAGTCACCATCGACACCGTGATGAGCAGCGCCCCCACCCTGGCGGGCCATACAACCGGGGCCATCGTGTGGGCGCCCGACGGCGCCAGATTCGTGCTTACAGACCATAACACGCTCTTTCTCTACGATGTGAAATCGGGCCGGCAGCGCGAGATTATCGCCCTCGAAAAACTTGACGATGCCGCCGTGAAAGCCCCTCCCGCCGCAGTCTTTGACTGGACCAACCGGCGCGTCGGCGAAAGCGACATCCAGTGGTTCGCCGACGGCAAACGGCTGCTGGTTTCAGCCTCCGGCGACCTCTTCGTCGTCGAGGTTAACAAGGGGAGCTATGAAGCCCTTACCGAGACCGCCGTCACCGAGCACGATCCCAAGCTCTCGCCCGATAACAAGTACGTTTCGTTTCGCCGCGGTTTCGATCTTTACTGCCTGGATGTGGCGACCAAACATGTAACCCAGTTGACAAACAACGGCTCCGACACTCTCCTCAACGGCCTGCTCGACTGGGTATATCCGGAGGAGTTGGATCTATCCACCGCCCACTGGTGGTCGCCCGATAGCCAGTCGATCGCCTACCTGCAGTTCGACATTAACCGCGAACCTGTCTTTCCCCAGGTCTCGCTGGTGCCTACACACCCCGTGCTCGAGCCCGAACGGTATCCCAAAGCAGGCGACCCCAATGCCGAAGTGCGGCTCGGCGTGGTGCCTGTCAAAGGCGGCGCCACACGCTGGATGGACCTGGGCGAGCCCCGTGGATTCCTGCTGGCGCGGGTCGTCTGGGCCCCCAACAGCCGCGAGATTCTGGCGGAACGCTTGAACCGCGTGCAGAATAAGCTCGATTTGCTGCTCGCCAACGTGGATACCGGCGTTTCCCGAAACGTCCTGCATGAGGAAGATCGCTTCTGGATCAACGTCAAAGGCGCGCCCGTTTTCCTCGGGGCCGGCGATCGGTTCCTGTGGAGCAGCGAGCGCACCGGCTTCCGGCACCTGTATGTCTGCGGCATAGACGGTAAAGAGCGTAAGCAAATCACCAGCGGCGATTGGGAGGTCGACGAAGTGCTGGGCGTCGATAAAACGCACGGTCAGGTTTACTTCACGTCCACCGAGCAGAGTCCGCTCGAGCGCCAGGTTTACTCCATCGCGCTCGACGGCTCGGGCAAGAAGCGGCTTTCCATTTACCCCGGCGTGCACAACGTGTCCCTGGGGCCAAACGCCTTCTACTACATGGACGATTTCAGCAGCCTGACGGCCGCTCCGCGCAGTATCCTCTATACCGGCGAGGGCACGGAATTCAGAATGTTCCGCGAGCCGGACACTGCCGGCGGTGATTACGATATTTTGCCCACCGAGATTGTGTCGGTGAAAACCTCCGACGGCGCTCAGCTCTACGCGCGCATGATCAAGCCCGCCGGATTCCAGCCCGGCGTGAAGTATCCGGCGGTTATAACGGTGTATGGCGGCCCCGGCGTCCAGTCCGTCCACAATGCGTGGCAGGGCATCAGTTGGGATCAGGTGCTCGCTCATAAGGGCTTCGTGGTCTGGCAGCTGGATAATCGCGGTTCCTCAGGGCGCGGCCACCAGTTCGAGTCGGTCATTTATCACGACATGGGCCAGCACGAACTGGCCGATCAGAAGGAGGGCATCCAGTATCTGATCTCGCAAGGCTTCGTGGATCCCAAACGCATCGGTTTGTACGGATGGAGCTATGGCGGCTACATGACTCTCTACACCGTCACCAATGCCCCAGGCCTGATCAGGGCGGCCATCGCCGGCGCGCCCGTGACCAGCTGGAATAACTACGACAGCATTTACACCGAGCGTTATATGGGGCTGCCGGCGGACGATCCGGAGGCCTACAAGACCACTTCCCCCCAGACCAAAGCGGCCAGCCTCGAGGGCACTAAGCTGCTGATCGTCCACAACATGGAGGACGATAATGTCCACTTCCAGAACACCATTCAGATGGCCAACGCACTGGAGAATGCGGGCAAGCAGTTCTACATGCTGGTCTATTCGCAGAAAACCCACGGCGTGACGGGGCGTGAGGCTCGCAAGCAGCTGCTCGAAGAGACTACGGCCTTCTTCGAGGAGAACCTGAAGTAGTGCTTCTGGAGTGGGCACGTAAGCGGCAGCCAGAGGTCGTTGACTTCATTCGCCAATTGGTGGAGTGCGAATCGCCCAGCGATTCCCCGCCCCATCTGCGGCGCTTCAACGAACTCTTCGCCGATTCGATTCAGGCCGAGGCGAGCTGCCAAACAAAACAGACCCATCTGGTCTGTAAATTCCGCCTGCCGGGCCCCAGAACAAAACGAACCCAAATCCTGGCACTGGGCCACTCCGACACCGTGTGGCCGCTCGGAACGTTGCAAACAATGCCTTTCCGCCGCGCTGAAGGCCGCTTGTGGGGTCCCGGCGTCCTTGACATGAAGGCCGGCCTCGCCATGATGGTCTTCGCCATGCGGGCTCTCCGCGAACTGGATATCCCGGTCCCGCGCCATGTCGTTCTGCAAATCAACTCGGACGAAGAGACGGGCAGCAAGACCTCGCGCGCGCTTACCGAGCTCAACGCAAAACAGAGCCAATCGGTGCTGGTGCTCGAACCGGGCACCGGGCTCACCGGCAAACTGAAGACCGCGCGCAAGGGGATCGGCGACTACCGGCTAACCGTGCGCGGGGTGGCGGCCCACGCAGGTGTCGATTTCGAAAAGGGCGCAAGCGCCGTCGTCGAACTGGCGAAGCAGATCGAGCGCGTCGCCGGCTTCACCGATCTGCCGCGCGGTATCACGGTGAATCCGGGCGTCGTCTCCGGAGGCACGCGCTCCAACGTGATTGCCGAATATGCGAACGCGCATATCGATATCCGCATTCCGCGCGGGCGGGACTTCGCCCCGCTCGACCGGAAGTTCCAGCGGCTGAAGCCATTCGACAAGCGCTGTTCGCTGGAGATAACGGGAGGCCTGAACCGTCCGCCGCTGGAGCGTACTAAGGGCGTGATCGAGCTCTTCCGCCTGGCCCGCAAGCTGGCCAAAAATCTGGGAGTGGATCTCGAAGAATCCTCAACCGGAGGAGGCTCGGACGGCAACTTCACCGCCGCGCTGGGCGTCCCGACGCTCGATGGACTCGGCGCTGTAGGAGAAGGAGCCCACGCAGCTCATGAGAGCATTCTGGAAGACCGCATTGCGGACCGCGTCGCCCTGCTGGCAAAGCTCATAAGCGCGGAGCTTCCTTCTTTGCGCTAGTCCCCCACGACTTCAGCCATGTCGCGACGTCATCATGGCTCAAGCACTGTCCCGCGTCAAGTACTTCAATAGCGGCATGGATTTCACAACGCTGCCACACTTCCTGCTCTGCTTTCGTCACGTGTGCCCGTACACAGCTGAGCGAACCGGCCATTGGAACTTGATCGCGTTGCTGGTATGCGGTTTCGTTTTCCCAACCGGCAACCGCTCCCTCACGGTCGCGGCTCAGCAGGTTTCGTTTCAGAGCCGCGACCGTGAGGGAGCGGTTGCCGGAGGTAGTGAGTCGCCACTAATCGAGGAACAGCGGCTTAATATGCCGGTCGAAGATATTCTCCGTAACGTTCCGTGAAATCGATTCCTCACTCTGCCTCAGCATATTGAGATAGCGGTCTCCCATCTTCGCCGCCACCTTATAGCCCACATGCAGCAACTGCCGCACATTCGGATTGAAGTTCGGATTCTTCTGCACATGGCGCAGCGCGTCCGTATACTGCTCAGCCGTCCAGCCCTTCACTACTTCCGGTGCAGGCAGCTTTGCGTAATCGATATCGATTACCGCCGCATACGGCTCGCAAAGTTCCTCTTTATGCGCAAAGGCCTCCGCGTAAACTTCTTTCGCCAGCGCCAAGCCTTCAGGACCCGCTTCGGCCAGTCCGATCAGTTCCTCGAGCCACGTGGTACCCGCCGTCTTCAAATGCAAGCCCGCGCCGGTGCGCCGGATCGCATCCCGAATTGCGCCGTAAATCGAGAATTTATCGCTGCCCGAATGGACGCTCAGTTTCAGCGTCTCCGGCAGATGATACTTTTCGATGGCATAGGCAATCACCGCCAGGTCGTCCGAGAATTCAATGGCGAACTGCGCCGTGTCCCCCACATAATCGACGCCCTTATTGAAACGGCCCGTGAACTTAGGTGCGATGGTCTGAATCGGAATCTTCTCGTCGGCAATGGCGGCGAGAATGATCAGCAATTCCGGCGGCGTCTGCGGAGAGTCGGTCTCATCGATCGATACTTCGGTAATGAAATTCTCCGCGCCCTTCTTCGCCACAATGTGCCGGTAGATGGCGCCCGCCGCTTTGACCGCCGCGAGATACTTCGCAGCCACCTCGGCAACATATGCGGGAGTAGTCGAAATCGGCTTGTCGACGCCCGGTATAGCGAGCGTGCCGACCAACTCCGGATGCCGCGCAACGAACGCCTGAATGTCCGCATCGGGCGCCGGCTTGCCGATGAAGTGCGCCACATCGAGCGTATAGAAATCGCTGGGCGCGATGAACCGGTCGACGGTATCGAGATTGATGTGATCGGCGTCCACATGCCAGGGCTTGTTCCAGCCCGACTCGCGAATTGCAATGGCAGCCGCGGCCTCCACGCTCGATGGCTCCGAACCCACAATCAGGTGCTCGCGATTCGATTTGTTCCAGACCGGCGTAATGTCGATGCCCCGTTCCGCAGCCATTTGAAAGGCGCGCAATTGCGCCTTAGCCTGATGGGCGAAGCGGTCGCCTACGCCAAACGTAAACTTCTCGATTTTCATCATAACTATTTATCCAGTGAAACCTGTACTTTGACGAATGCCCCGGGGTCGTCGCTCCACGCTCTGAGCGCGTCGCCGGCCTCATCGAGCGACACCACTTTCGAGATGATGCTCGCGACGGGAAAATGTCCGTGGCGCAGCGCTTCGATCACCGTGCCGAACTCATCGAGGGCGTTGCGCGAGCCCATGATATCGAGCTCTTTCATCACAAAAAGGCGTGTCTCGTATTCGACCGGCTCCTTCGCGTAGCCGATATAAACCACGCGGCCCGTGAACGCGACCTCGTCGACGGCCATACGAAACGTTGCAGGAGTGCCGACGGCCTCGATCACCACGTCGGGGCCGAGCCCATCCGTCAGAGCAATCAATTCGTCGTGAATGTTCTGGGTGCGACTGTTAATCAGATGGGCGGCGCCGGCCTGCTCCGCGACCGCCAGCTTGCGGTCGTCGACGTCGATGGCAATCACTCGGGCCGCACGGAAAGCCGATGCCGCGATAGCGCCCAGACCCACCACACCGCAGCCGATAATCGCCACTGTATCTTCGCGCAGCACGCGCGCCCGCGCGGCCGCATGGAAACCTACCGACAGCGGCTCGACGATGCTGAGTTCCGCCAGGCTCAGCCCTTCGGCGATATAGAGCTTACTCCAGTGCGCGACGAAATAATCTTTCATGGCGCCGTCGCGCTGCACCCCGAGAGTCTGGTTGAACTGGCACGCATTCACGCGCCCGCGTTTGCAGGCAGCGCACCGCCCGCAATTCGTGTAGGGCGACAACGTCACGTTCATGCCCTCGGCGAATCGCTTCGGGACGACGGCGCCGGTTTCCACGATAGTCGCGGCGATTTCGTGGCCGGGAATGCGCGGATAACTCACCAGCGGATTCTTGCCCCTGAACGTGCTGAGATCGGTGCCGCACATGCCGACAATGCGCGTCTGCAGCAGCACTTCTTCCGGACCCGGCTGAGGACGATCCAGATCGGCGATGCGGGTTATTCCCGGAGCGTCGATTACAAATGCCCGCATGCTATTGATTCACACCCGAGCAGAGGAACCCGCCATCCACGGCGAGGCACTGGCCGGTAATGTAACTGGCGGCATCGGAAGCCAGCAGGACGGCAGCGCCCACCAGTTCGTCGGTTTGTCCGAATCGGCCCATGGGCGTGCGCATCAGCAACTCTTTGCCGCGCGCGGTGCCGTCGAGCAGAGCGGCGTTCAGATCCGTGCGGAACACGCCGGGCGCAATGGCGTTCACGTTAATTCCGAAGCGCGACCACTCGACCGCAAGACTGCGCGTGAGCGATAAGACGGCGGACTTCGACGCGGCATAGGCTGCCACTTCATAGAACGCCACGTAGGAATTCAGCGATGCAATATTAATGATGCGGCCGCGACCGCTGGCGCGCAGAGGTTCGTAAAACGCCTGGCACGCGCGCAATGTCCCAGTGAGGTTGGTGTCGACAATGCCGTTCCATTCCTCCTCCGAGATGTCTTTGGTGGGCGTGCGTTTGATGCGGCCCGCCACATTTAGCAAGACATCGACGCGTCCGAACTTCGCGACTACGGCATCGCGGAATCGATCGATGGAAGCGCGGTCGGTGACATCGGCGGGATGTGCCAGGGTTTGGCGTCCTTCGGCGGCAATCAATCCGCAAACGTCGCCCACCATGGATTCACGCCGTCCGGTGGGAATCACATCCGCGCCGGCCTGAGCAAACCCCAGCGCCATGCTCTTGCCGATGCCGGAAGTTCCGCCGATCACCACGGCGACGCGTCCCGAGAGGTCAGTAAAGTTCTTCAACATGTTCCCGCACCAGGTTAACAGATGGGCTGGTGGAACTCATCGGAGGTCCTTCAGCACGTCTTCAACGGTCTCCGGGTGCTTTGCGATTACGGCCAACAGCACACGCGTCGGCGCATCCGGACGGGCTCGCCCTTGCTCCCAGTTTCGAAGCGTGGCGGGCGGAAAGCCGAATTTCAACGCGAATTGCGACTGGCTCAGGCCCATGCGGCGCCGGACCTCCAACACATCTACGTCCGGAATCTGAACCTGGGTCACCCGAACGGCAACATTCTCGCCCTTCGACCATGCCAGTGCCTCCTCGAGACCTTCAATGATCCGAGCACCTACGCCGGGGGCTTTCTTCGCGCACGCCTTCGCGGTAGTTTTTTTCACTGTACGCTCCAGTGTACGCTAATTGCGTATATCGCAAATGCGGGCGTGCTTTGGCCTGCGTTCCGTATAATCGAAGGAGAGGCGAGCGATGCACAGCGAATACGTTGAACAGCGCGATGGAGGATTCTACCTGGCAGGGACACGCATCTCGCTCGATTCAGTCGTGTACTCCTTCAAAGACGGACAGTCCCCGGAGGCGATTCAGGAAGACTTTCCGCTTCTGAAGCGCTCGCAGATTTATGGGGCAATCGCCTTCTATTTGGACCACGAGGCGGAGATCGACAAATACCTCGAAGACACCAAACGTGAATGCGAGGATCGCGGAGTCCCCATGTCGGTCGCCAACCCGGCGCTTTGGGCAAAGGTTCAGCGTGCCCGGACGCGAGTGGGCGAGTCCCATAGTTGACCCCGCGCTTTCAGGCCGATAACGACCTTAAGTTTGCCATCGTCAAGGCCGTGCGGCGGCGAGAGCCATCAGTCGAGTTCGTTTCAGCTCAACAATCTCAGTTAGACGGAATCGACGATCCTGAAGTTCTGGAACGCGCCGCAGCTGATGGCAGAGTTCTGGTGTCTCATGACCGTCGAACCATGCTCCGTCACTTTCATGATCGTTTGAAGGCGGGAAAATCAAGTCCTGGACTACTGATCGTCGCTCAGGACGCGCCGATTGCCGATGCGCTCGTGATCCTGTCGGCAGTGGCCGACCCGGAGGACCTGCGCGACCAGGCATTTCACGTACCTTCACTGATGCGCCACATGTTCACACGCTGAGTTCCAGGAAAAAAAAGAAGGATCTAATTGGTCGGGGCGAGAGGATTCGAACCTCCGGCCTCCTGGTCCCGAACCAGGCGCTCTACCAGGCTGAGCCACGCCCCGAATGCTTCAGTGTAGCATCAAGAACGTGACTCCACGGGATTTGCCGTCCGTCCATCAGATCCTCGAAAAGCTCGACTTCAATGCCCCGCACTCTTATGTCGTGGATGAGATCCGCCGCGTTATCGAAGCCGCCCGAGGTAAGCTTCTGCGCGGGGAAGAACTTCCCGAGCCGGTCGAAATCACGATCGGGAAGGCGCTCGCTGCTTGGACACAGCCTTCGATCCGCCAGGTGATTAATGCTACCGGCGTCATCCTGCACACCAACCTCGGCCGGGCGCCACTTGCCCCGTTCAATCCCATCGCCGGATACAGCACCCTGGAGTATGACCTCGAAGCCGGTAAACGCGGTAAACGCGACGCCCATACAGAACGAATAACCAAAGCCATTCTCGGCAAACCGGCCGTCATCGTCAACAACAATGCAGCGGCTATCTTTATTATCCTGAATGAATTAGCAGCAGAACATGAAGCGATTGTTTCACGGGGCGAACTGGTCGAAATCGGCGACGGATTCAGGATTCCGGAGATTATAGAACGCTCCGGCGCGACCCTGCGCGAGGTCGGTACAACAAATCGGACCCAAATCGACGACTACCGGAACGCCATCAATGAACGGACGCGGGTGCTGCTGCGCGTCCATCCCAGCAACTTCCGCATGACCGGATTCACGGCGCGTGCCGAGCTTTCCGAACTGGTGCAACTGGGGCGGGAACGAGGTATTCCGGTTTACGAGGATCTGGGCAGCGGCTGCCTTGTCGACTTGCGCGCGTTCGGCATCGATGAGCCCTTGGCGCAGGACAGCCTGGCGGCCGGCGTGGACCTCGTCTCGTTCAGCGGCGATAAATTGCTCGGTGGTCCCCAGGCGGGAATCATCGCCGGCAACCCGGATCTGGTGGCACGCGTCCGGCGCAATCCGCTATACCGAGCGGTGCGCCAGGACAAGCTCTTTTACCAAGCCATGGAGACTACGCTGCGCCACATCCTGCTCGGTCAACTGGATGAGATTCCCGCGTTGCGAATGATTCGCATGAGCGCCGATGTGATCAAAGAGCGTGCCGAACGTGTGGCCAAACGGATCGAAGGCGCGGTTATCGAAGCGGGAGAATCGGTAATCGGCGGTGGTTCCACGCCCGATCTAAAACTGCCGACCTGGGTAATTGCCTTACGCGCCGACGAGCGCCGTCTGCGCGCCAACGATCCGCCGATTATCGTTCGAATGGAACGCGACCGCGTGCTGATCGATCTGAGAACCGTGCTCCCGGAACAGGAAGACGCGATCGTTCAGGCTCTTTCCTGATAAGTTCCTTCGGAGGTGTTCACGCGGATCTTCTCGCCTTCGGTGATGAAGGGGGGAACCTGCACCACCAGACCGGTTTCCATCTTGGCGGGCTTGGTGACGTTGGAAACGGTCGCACCTTTGAGGCCGGGTTCGGTTTCGACAACCGTCAGATCGACGGTGGCTGGCAGCTCCACGCTCATCGGCTTGCCTTCGTAAAACTCCACCGCAACCTTGAGCTGAGGAATCAGATAATTCACCGCGTCGCCAAGCAGTTCTTTGGTAAGGTGCATCTGCTCGTAGTTCTCGGTGTTCATGAAATAGAAGTATTCGCCGTCGTCGTACAAATATTCCATTTCCTGCTCATCCATGATGGCTTTCTCGACTTTGTCTTCGGACGAGAAGCGATGTTCGGCCATGGAACCGCTCTTCAGGCTGCGCATGCGGACCTGCACGAAACCACGAAGATTGCCGGGCGTCCGATGACTCATGCTGAAGATCGAGTACAAGTCGTTATTGAACTTGATCACCATTCCAGGACGCAATTGTGTTGCGGATAGCATGCTTTGGTAAGACTCCAGGTTGTTTAGAGATTGCGCTGCGAAAACTGTATTGTATCAGCCCGCAATGCCAGCTATTCCAGCAGAAATTTCAAGAGCGCCTTATTAAAGATGTCCGGAACCTGGATATGCGGGACGTGTCCCACATCCGGAATCAGCACTAATTGCGCGCCGGGGATGCTGTCGGCAATATGCTTCGCCTGGGCGGGGAAGTTCTGGCCGTCCTTTTCCCCACCAATCACCAGCGTCTTCACCTTGATGTGCGCCCAATCGTAGACAACGGGATCCAGATAAGGCATCTGCTGATAAATGGAACGCACCATGGCGAGCCGCGGCCAATCGGCGCTCAGCGTGGGCGCGTAGAGAATCCTCACGTATTGTTCGTACTCCGGCTTCCAGGCACCGGGGAAATAGCGCTGGATATTAGCCAGCGCCATCTGCCAGGCCTGATCGTTGGTCCGAGCCATAGCGGCTTTATAGGCCTCCTCGGCGCTGTGCCAGGGCGTCTCCCAGCGCACGTCGGTAAGGCCGATCGGATCGTAAATCACGGCGCGCTCCGTAATATCCGGATAAGAAGCCGCAAACCGGGCGGTGAGCATGCCGCCCATGGAGTGCCCGACAATTGCCGCGCGCGTGATACCGAGCGATTGCAGCAGCGTTCGCGTATTCAGCGCCATGTCGTGAAAGTTGTAGGGGATGATTGGCTTCGACGACCGGCCAAAGCCGATCTGGTCCGGCACCACCACGCGGAATCCGGCGCGCCGCAACACATCGATGGGCCCGCCGAAATAGAAGCCGCCGAAATTCATCCCGTGCAGCAGAACCACGGTGCGTCCGTTGGGCTGGCCGACAGGCGGCACATCCATATACGCCATGCGCACGTCCTGCCCGTAGAGCGTGAGCGGCAGGAAAGAGACGGGATAGGGATAGGGCACATCCTCGTCGGTTATGCTGCCCGGCTTGATATCGGCCGGCGCTTTTTGTTGGGCGGCGGCGGGCCAGACGGCCGTCCCGGCGAGCAGGGCAGCCAGACAGAGCAGCCGCGGGCTGATTCGGTTTGTCACAGCCGCTATGATACGCCAGTCGGGCCCCGAGGGCATGGGGATTCAACAAGCTATCGCCTTCATAAAGTATTTTTGTCATCTGCCGGACATATGTCTGTAGGAAAATGGCTGATACCCAATGCAACGTTACGATCTGATTGTTATCGGCTCCGGGCCGGCCGGCCAGCGCGCCGCCATACAGGCCGCCAAGATGGGCAAGCACGTCGCTCTCGTCGAAAAGCGCGAGGTGCTGGGCGGCGTCTGCGTAAATACCGGAACCATCCCCAGCAAGACCATGCGGGAGGCCGTCATCCATTTCTCGGGTCATAATTACCAGGGAATTTATGGCATGAACTACCGGGTGAAGGAAAAAATCACCATGTCGGACCTATCGTTCCGGGTCCAGCACGTGATCCGGACCGAGATCGATGTCACGCAGGCGCAGCTGTCCCGCAACAATGTCGAAATGCTGACCGGGACGGCGACTTTTCTCGACCCCACTCACCTGGTGGTGGAGAATTCCCGGGGCAAGACCGAACTCGAAGCACCCTTCGTCGTCATCGGAGTGGGAACCAAGCCGGCCGTTTCGGATCGCGTCCCGTTAAACGGACGCACCATTATCAACAGCGATCAGGTTCTCCTGATGCAAGAGATTCCGCGCACGCTGATCGTGGTGGGCGGCGGCGTCATCGGGGTGGAATACACGTGTATGTTCGCCACCTTAGGCGTGCGCGTGATCCTCGTCGAAAAGCGGCCCCGCCTGCTGGAGTTCGCCGATTCGGAGATGGTGGAAGCCTTGTCCTATCATCTGCGCGACAGCCGCGTCACCATGCGCCTCAACGAAGAAGTGGAGAGCGTGGAAGAGGCGGGAACGGGCGTTGTCGCCAATTTGCAGAGCAAGAAAAAGATCTCGGGCGATGCCCTTCTGTATGCCATCGGACGCGCCGGCAATGTGGACGAACTGAATCTGGCGGCGGCGGGCATTGAAGCGGATTCGCGCGGCCGCATCCCGGTCGATGCCGAATTCCGTACTAAGCAGCCGAACATTTTCGCAGTAGGCGATGTGATCGGTTTTCCCAGCCTGGCTTCGGTTTCGATGGAGCAAGGCCGTCTCGCCGCGGGGCGGGCTTTTGGAGCGCCCCTGCACTCGAATCCAGCCAACTATCCTTACGGGATCTATACGATTCCAGAGATTTCTTTCATTGGCAAAACCGAGGAACAACTTACGGACGAGGACGTGCCTTATGAGGTTGGCGTCGCCTATTACCGCGAGATCGCGCGCGGCCAGATCAGGGGCGACACCACGGGACGCCTGAAAATCATCTTTCATCGGGAAACACGGCTGCTGCTGGGGGTGCATATCATCGGCGAAGGGGCCAGCGAATTGCTCCACATCGGTCAGGCCGTGATGATTCTGGGCGGCACCATCGAGTATTTTGTGGACACTGTATTCAACTATCCAACTCTGGCGGAATGTTACAAGGCCGCGGCGTTCAACGGGCTGAATAAACTCAGCCGCTTCTGACGAGGATTACTCGAAAATGACGGATGCGACGATCGGCGTAATTGCTACAGGTCGAATCGCGGTGGGTTTGGTGAAGGGGTATGAACTGGGGGCGCCGCTTAACGTTTATCCCCGCGACGAAGAGAACGACGGTGTCGAGGATATTCACAGCATGCCCATGGCGGCGATCGCGCAACGCATCGCCCGCATGGTTCGGGAGCTGAGTGACACGCAAGGCGCACGGCCTGGTGCGGCCGGCGTGGGATTTCCCGGCATCATCCGTAATGGCATAGTCGAAGAATCGCCCAATCTCAAACAAGCCAAGGGCGCGAGTCTGGCGGAGATGCTGCGCTGCGAACTGGCGGGACAGGGGTTCGATATTTCGGTAGAACTCTGCAACGATGCCGATGCCATGGCCGCGGGCATAGCCGCGACAAAAGGCCAGCTCGAAAAACTGGTCCGCGTCTGGACGCTCGGTAATGGCATCGGCTTCGGACGTTATCCCATTACGGACGGCGTTTGGGAGGGCGGCCATATGGTGGTGACGCTCGATCCCAGGGAAACCTATTGCGGCTGTGGAGGGCGTGGACACCTCGAAGGCATTATGGGCAACCGGGCGATGCGGCTGCGCTTCCTGGATCTGGAACCGGAGGAGGTCTTCTTCAGGGCGCGCCAGAAGGACGCACGCTGCGCCGAGTTCGAAACGCTGTGGCATCGCGCCCTCGCCGCCGCTACCGCGAGCAGCATACATATGGGCGGCCCGGGGAAGTTTTTCATCTCGGGGCCGAACGCACGTTTTGTTCAGGTGAATCTGCTGAACCAGTTTCTGCATGAAATGGTGACCATGACGCCTTTGCAGGGCAGCGTCTTCGAGGTGGTGTCTGTCAATGAGGAAATCGCCATCGTGGGAGCCGCTGTAAACGCGTCGCGCGCCGCCGGGCAGCTGGTTTGAATGAACAGGCGCAAGCGTATATCCCGTAGTTAACGTACCAGACCCTAACTACGGACAACATACCTTAGAATATCCTCCCATTAGTTAGAATCGGTATATACTTATTCCAGCAACGATGCTTGTTCGGCCATCACTTTTCGGTACCGCACAGATCTTACTGGGGATCTGCCGGAGGATCCCGGACCGGGTTGCCGCTGCGAGTGTAATTGCTGGATTGGATTGGAACGTTTCCTCCTCAGGTGGGTCCGGGCTCGGTCGCGGTGCGGCCGGGTTCGGACTTGGTTTCGCATTTTGTTTCCCGCTGGCTGCGCCACACAGGATAACTAATTGATGCTGGCAATTCAGGTGTTCCTCTACTTGCAGGTGCTGGATTTTCTGACCACGCTGATTGGATTCAAACTCGGCGCCCGCGAGGCCAGTCCTTTCATCCTGAAACTGATTCACATCACCTCGCCCGCTTTGGGTGTGGCTGCCTCGAAGTTAGTGGGGATCGGTATCGGAGCGCTATGCGTGGCGCTGAACCGCGCACGCCTGATCGCGTGGATCAACTACTGGTATGCCGGCTTGATTCTGTGGAATCTTATGTTGATTGTGATGCTGGGCAACCGTCTTCACGGATAGGCCGCCGCCTTCAGGCGCGGATTTCTTTCCACACATCGAGCAATTCGAAATTCGTCTCAACCGACAGGATAGATTCGCCCGTCTGCTTGAAGTTCGATTCGTTCAGATTTTCCGGTCCACGAGCGAGAGCGAGGTATTCGATCTTGCGCGGATCGATCCCCATGATCCGGCAGCAGGTGGCGTCCACCGCGGCTACATCGCTGCCCGCCACCAGCACTCCGGCTTTCTTCGGTGTCCCCTGAATCGGGCCGTTGCCCTCCATGCCCACAATGCCGTCGACGATAGTGAACTGGCGCGGAAATAAATGGTGCAGATCGACAATGGATTCGGGTATCCCGGCCCAGTGCAGGACGTTCTTGGGCCAACC
>Ga0302320_10000704_pt1 | contig 79077 bp, 85 predicted proteins | sample Bog_T0_3_FD_202130 | JGI IMG/M metagenome (GOLD analysis project Ga0302320, IMG submission 202130) | Peat permafrost microbial communities from Stordalen Mire near Abisko, Sweden - Bog_T0_3 | ecosystem: Environmental > Terrestrial > Soil > Wetlands > Peat | place: Sweden: Abisko, Stordalen Mire...
GCAGTGGTCGAAAACAGTATTGTTGAAAATTTCAGTCTTTCTGATTTTAAAGGCAAGAAGTATGTAGTGTTGTTCTTTTATCCATTGGATTTCACATTTGTATGTCCGACGGAGCTTCATGCTTTCCAGGAAAAGCTGGGAGAATTCTCAAAGCGTAATGTGGAGCTGATCGGCGTTTCCACTGATTCCTGGTTTTCACATTTAGCATGGCTTAACCTTGATAAGAAACAAGGGGGCATCAAAGGGGTTAGCTATCCCTTGGTATCTGATTTCACCAAGAAGATTGCCCGTGATTATGATGTCTTGATCGAAGAAGAAGGTGTCGCTTTACGAGGGCTTTTTCTGATCGATAAAAATGGGATCGTTCAGCATCAGCTTGTCAACAATTTGCCTTTGGGTCGCAGCGTTGATGAAGTTTTACGTTTAGTTGATGCGTTGCAATTTACAGAAAAATATGGTGAAGTATGTCCGGCTAATTGGCAAAAAGGTGAAAAAGCCATGAAGCCTAATGATAAAGGTTTAAAAGAATTCTTCGTCGAAACCCCAGTTGTGTAGTGAATAGAATTAAAGGGACACAATACTTAATTCATAGTTTGAATTAAGTATTGTGTCCCTTTAATTCTATATTTCCCCTCGGTTTTTTAATTCAACAATTTCAACTTTCATTTTCTGCTCTCCAACATCATTGATTTGCCACACCCCTACCAGTTAGAATCATGTCGTAGTAATTATTAAATTATAAGAGCAAATATGATATTAAAAACCATTGAAAGAACAGGGGCTTTGTTTTTAGGAGCTTGTAGAATTTTCATCGATGGAATGAAGATTTTATTGGAGACCCTTTATTGGATCTTTGTTGCTCCTTTTCAATTCGATCCGCATAGGCGAAAGCCTCTTGATGGTAAGGCTGTCTTCGAACAGATGGTTTTTATGGGATTTGATTCCGTGATCATCGTCTTTTTTGTGACATTCTTTACCGGTATTGTTTTAGCGATGCAGTCAGCCCATCAGCTCGATAGAATGGGCGGAGTTATCTATGTGGCCAGTTTGGTGACGATTTCCTTATGCCGTGAATTAGGGCCTGTGTTAACGGCACTTGTCATTGCCGGGCGAATTGGGGCATCGATCACAGCAGAGATCGCCTCTATGCAGGTCAACGAACAGATCGAGGCGTTAGATACAATGGCCATAAGCCCCGTACGTTATCTGGTCGTTCCTAAATTTATAGCCCTTTTATTCATGTTGCCGTTGTTGTCAATCCTGGGAGATGCTTTTGGTATTTTGGGCGGCTATATGATCGGAGTTTTTAATCTTCATATCAATTCCGGATTATATACACAAATCGCATTTAAATTTTTAACATTAAAAGACGTTTATACCGGCCTGTCCAAGGCCTTTATTTTTGCCATCATCATTACCATGGTTGGCGCTTATCAGGGACTTAAAACACAGGGAGGAGCGGTCGGTGTCGGCCGTTCGACCACCAACAGTGTGGTGATGAGCTTTATTTTAGTGATCCTTGCTGATTGTGTGATGACAGGGATCTATTTTTTTACGGGGAATTGATATGGATATAAATCAGGGCAATGTCCTTTTAACTCATCGGTTATTCAAAACTTACAATGGCCGCCAGGTTTTAAATGATGTTTCTTTTGAAGTTAAGCGTGGAGAGATCTTTGTGATCATGGGAGGCTCGGGCTGCGGTAAGAGCACGCTTTTGAGGATCATGGCCGGAGGGGTTGCTCCAACGAGCGGAGAAGTCATTTTTGACGGCAAGGACATAGGGGGCATACAGGGTGAGGAAAAGGAAAAGATACGCCGTCGTTTTGGGATGAGTTTTCAGTCCGCGGCACTTTTAGATTCGTTGTCGGTCGAGGAAAATGTAAGCTTACCTATAAAAGAACATACACGTCTCAATAAAGAGGTCGTTCGTATTATCGCGATGATGAAATTGAAATTGGTGGGTTTACAAGGATTTGAATTCTATATGCCTAGCGAACTTTCAGGAGGCATGAAAAAACGTGCCGGTCTGGCCCGTGCCATTGCCCTAGATCCGGAAATTGTATTTTACGATGAGCCGACAGCAGGTCTGGACCCTGTTGCTTGTGCAGTGATCGACCGTCTGATCCTAGATCTTACTAAAAAACTAAATATAACCTCCATTGTTGTGACGCACAACATGGAAAGTGTTTTCCGTATAGCGGACAGGGTGGCCATGCTTTATAAGGGCCAGCTTTTGCAAGTAGGTACAGTAGAAGAGATCAGGAATTCCCAAAATCCTATCGTTCAACAATTTATCAACGGCGCCATTGATGGGCCGATACAACTGGAAGATAAATTAAGCGAGGCGGTTTATTAGCTCTTGGAGAATATTATGAAATTAAATAATGAGACAAAGGTAGGGTTGCTTATTTTGGTTTCTCTGGCCGTTTTATTGGGGATCACCTTAAAATGCGGGAATTTTAATTTAAAAAAAGACGGTGAGCACATCAAGGCGGTTTTTTCGGATATAGACGGCATTAAACTGAATTCACCCGTTATGTTTAACGGTCTGGAAGTAGGGCTTGTTGAGGATATCAGCATCCAGGAGGATTCAGACCAAACACATATGGTATTGACCCTGTGGGTTTCCCATCAAGCGCGTTTGCATGAAGGGACAAAGGCCATTATTAAGAATCTTGGCTTTATGGGAGAAAAATATGTTGCCTTGATCGGGGTAGACAGCCGCACACCTATTCTTAATGAAGGGGCGACAATTCTAGGGCAATCACCGGCGGATTTTAATCAGATATTGTCCAGTGCCCAGGAATTATTAGGCCATTTAAACGGTGTCGCAGCCAATGTGGACGAACGTTTAAAGAAGAACCAGGGCAATGTTGATGATATTATGACCAATTTTAATGCCACATCAAAGAATTTAGAAAATGCTACGGCAAATTTAAATGTGATGAGTTCTGATCTGAAAAATCATCCTTGGCATCTGTTCAAAGGGATTTTCTAAAAACGGAGGGGAGTATGAAATATTATTTATTAGTGGTCTTAGTATTAAGTATCGTCATTTCTTATTTCATGCCTAAAAGTTTTGCCCAGGCACAGGGCGAAGATCTTAAAGGGCGCATAACCATATCCGGCGCGTGGGCGTTGTATCCTATGGCGGTTAAATGGGCAGATGAATTCCAGAAAGTATATCCTGATATTAAGATCGATGTTTCAGCAGGCGGGGCGGGAAAAGGGATCACAGATGCTTTGTCAGAAGCGGTGGATCTGGGCATGGTATCGCGTGATATCAATCCTGTAGAAATACAGAAAGGTATTTGGACGTTGGCGGTGGCTAAAGATGCAGTTGTGGCAACAGTCAACGCGAACAATCCGGTGCTTAAGGATATTTTGGCCAAAGGTATTTCGAAAGGAATATTCCAAAAGATATTTATCTCAGGTGATGTGAAAACATGGGGACAGGTTGTTGAGGGTAATAACACAGATACAATCAATGTCTACACGCGTTCAGATGCCTGCGGAGCGGCCGAAACCTGGGCGAAATATTTACATAAAACCCAAGAAGACTTGACGGGTATCGGTGTTTATGGCGATCCGGGCGTGGCCAATGCTGTTAAAAAGGACAAATCCGCGATCGGGTTTAATAATATTAATTTTGCCTATGACGTCAATACCGGCCTGCCGGTCCCCGGGATCATGGTGGTGCCTATTGATATCAATGGTGATGGGATCATCGATAATGGTGAGAATTTCTATCAAAACCTTCCAACATTGATGAAGGCTATTGCCCAGGGGAAATATCCATCCCCGCCAGCCAGGGAACTTTATATTGTTTCTAAAGGTAAACCGCAGAGAAAAGAAGTCCTGGCCTTTTTGCATTGGATGCTGACCGATGGACAAAAATTTGTTCCTGAGAATGGTTTTATCAATGTTTCACAAAAGCGGATAAATGAAGATCTAGAGAAAATCGGTAAGGAATAATGATCAAAGACAGAATATCATATCCGGGCAAACGTTTATTTGCAGATCAATCTTCTGAAAAGTTCCTGCATCTGTTTGTAATATTATCGGGGCTTATCCTGATCTTAATGATGGGTGCATTATTTTACCGATCCATCCCGGTTCTTCGCCTGCAGCCTTTATATAGCCTTTTATTTTCACAGGGTTGGCATCCATCACGGGGAGAATTTGGGTTCCTTCCTTTTATAGCTGGGTCGCTTTGGGTGACGGGTGTAGCTATGTTTATAGCTATGCCGGTCTGTCTTTTAACGTCTATTTACCTGGTGGAGTATTCCTCCAAGTCGCTTAGAGAATGGATCTCGCCTTTTATTGATATTTTGGCAGGGATACCGTCAGTCGTTTATGGTATTTGGGGAATATTGATCGTTGTCCCTTTTATTAAGGATTATCTTGGTCCCTTATGCGGTGTTTCCTCATCCGGATATAGTGTCCTGGCAGGGGGCATGGTACTTGCTATCATGACCTTCCCTGTAATTATCCATATCTCTGTGGAGGTTTTAAAGACTGTTCCCTATGAGTTGAAATCGGCCTCGCTTGCTTTGGGTGCAACAAAATGGCAAACAGTCAAGAATGTTGTGATGAGACGGGCCATGCCAGGGATCGTCGCGGCCATGGTTTTAGGATTGTCGCGCGCTTTCGGAGAATCGATCGCAGTTTTGATGGTGGTGGGAAATTTTGCACGGATACCCAAATCGTTATTTAGTCCGGCATATCCTTTACCGGCCTTGATCGCTAATAATTATGGGGAAATGTTTTCCATCCCTCAATATGATTCAGCGCTGCTCTTTGCTTCATTGCTTTTATTACTGGTCGTTCTTTATTTTAACATTGTCTCACGCATGATCTTGAGCGGAATAAAATGGAGTGATTATTACTATGCATAAGCACGCCATAGAAGAAATTATTTTTAAAATTCTGATGATAAGCTCATGCCTATTGGTCATATCCGTGCTTTTTCTCATATTAGGGACGATCGTATGTAAAGGATTGCCTTACCTTAACTGGTCAATGATCACACAGGCCCCTAAAAGCGGATATTATCTGGGCCACGAGGGGGGAATACTTAATTCTATTCTGGGTTCTCTTTATCTTACTGGCGGGGCTACCATTTTGGCATTTATGATGAGTTTGCCGGTGACGCTTTATCTCAATGTTTACGCTAAAAAGAAATCCATTCTGGTTAGTATGGTCCGTTTTTCTTTTGATGTGCTCTGGGGAGTCCCATCCATCGTTTATGGCGCTTTTGGTTTTATGCTGATGCTTTTCTTTGGGATGAAGGCTTCTTTATTAGCCGGGATAATAACAGTGGCTTTCTTAATCTTACCTATTATGACCCGTTCCATGGATGAAGTTATCCGTATGGTGCCGCCACCCCTTTTGGAAGCTTCCTATGCTTTGGGGGCAACTCGATTGGAGACTGCCCTGAAGGTTGTTGTCCGCCAAGCTTTACCCGGTATTTCGACAGCTGTATTGATTGCTTTTGGACGGGGGATCGGGGACGCGGCTTCACTTATATTTACGGCAGGATTTACGGATTCTCTACCGAATTCTTTATTTCAACCGGTAGCGACCTTACCTTTAACAATATTCTTTCAATTTAGTTCACCGCTGGCTCAAGTGCAGGGTAGGGCCTATGCGGCAGCGTTAATTTTAACCGTCATTATTTTAGTGATAAGCATCGTTTCGCGTTTTTTAACTAAGCAATTCACGCGAAATATCGTGAGGTAAAAATGGAATCTAATGCCCATATCCGTGTCCAAAACTTGAATGTGTACTATGGTAAAGACCATGCCTTAAAAGATATCAGTGTTGAAATCCCTAATAAGAAAATAACAGTGATCATCGGTCCTTCAGGCTGCGGGAAATCAACGCTTTTAAAATCGTTTAACCGTCTTTTGGACCCTGTGGATAATATCAGGATCACGGGTAAGGTCTTGCTTGATGGTGAAGATATATATGATCCTAAAGCAGAGGTCACCCATATTAGAAGGAAGATGGGACTGCTTTCTCAAAAACCGTATCCTTTGCCCATGTCCATCTACGACAATATCGCCTATGGCCCGCGGATACATGAGGAGAGGGATAAAAGAAAATTAGACCGGATCGTCGAACATTTCTTAAAGACAGCCAGTCTTTGGGATGAAGTTAAAGACAAGCTTCATTCACCGGCATCCCGTCTTTCAGTAGGCCAGCAGCAGCGCCTGTGTCTTGCCAGGGGATTGGCCGTGGGCCCGGAAATTATTTTAGGGGATGAGCCCACTTCGGCTTTGGACCCCAAATCCAGCCAGAATATTGAGAAGAGTTTTTTGGAATTGAGAAAGAACTATACGATCGTTATTGTTAGCCATATTCTCCGTCAGGCCAAACGCTTGGCAGACTATGTTCTTTTTTTATACATGGGTCAGTTGATCGAATACGGCCCCGCACAGGAGATATTTGAGAACCCTAAGGAAGAAATGACCAAGGAATACATTCAAGGGAGTATCAGTTAAAGAATGAAAATAATTCAAGATTGGCCTATATTCAGGCCACAAAATACAGTATTCGTCCTTATCTTTCTAGGGCTAAGCATCCTTTTTCTTTGTGGTTCCTATTTTCGTATTTTTGAGAATAGCGAGCTTAGCAGCCTGGATCTGCGTTTTCGCCTGCGCGGGCCTTTGCCGGTCACCGATAAGATCGCCATTATTGAGATCGGAGATGATACGATCCAGAAGCTCGGAAGATTCCCCTTTGATCGAAGGTATCATGCCTTGCTGACAAAGATACTTTCCGAAAATGGCGCTAAGGCCTTGATGTTCGATATTTTCTTTTCAGAGGCTGATAAAAAAGATCCTGAGTTCCAACAAGCGATCAAAGAAGCAGGAAACGTTTATTTGCCGTATGTTTTTGATGTGGGAGCCGGCGTAAAACAACGAATACTTCAGGCCCAAGGATATGTGGCGCAGAATTTAGATTCTTTTCAAGAATATGCAGCAGGGAGCGGGCATATCAATGTATTACCTGATCTAGACGGCAAGTACAGAAGGGTTCCTCTTTTGATCAAATACAAGGATGCGTTCTATCCGTATCTTTCGCTGCGTCTGATTTTAGATTATCTAGCTGTTGATCCCAAGAGTATAAAATTGAAACCCGGAGAATATTTTCAATGGGACCCTAATACAAGGATTCCTTTAGATGAAGAGTCCAACATGATCGTCAATTACGCCGGGCGATGGGGAGAGTATTATAAGCATTATTCTTTTGTTGATGTGCTTCGTTCCTACGCTTCTTTGCAATCAGGACAGAAGCCTTTTTTAGATCTGAATGTATTCCGCAATAAGATCTGTTTGATCGGGTTAACGGCAACCGGGACAACGGATTTGCATCCTAATCCTTTCGCATCGCTTTATCCCGCACTATCTATCCATGCAGATCTTATCAATTCCATACTTAATCACCGGTTTATCACAAGGGTGTCTCGCGTGGGAAATCTGGTCATATTACTGATCCTTGGCGCTTCACTGTTTTGGGGCGTATTTACAGCCAAACCTTTGAAAGGGTTTCTTGTATTTTCAGGGATGGTTCTTTTCTATGGAATTTTAAGCATTGTATTATTTGCTACATGCGGTTGGTGGCTTGATATGGTTTATCCTTTGTTTGGGTTGTTAGTCGTCTATTTAAGCTGCGCTTTGTTCATGTCCATTCAAGAATGGAAGAAGAAATTATTTATGGATAATGAGCTTCAGATAGCCCGGACGATCCAGGAAAGTTTTTTGCCAAAGTCCCTTCCCATCATCCCGGGGCTTGATGTGGCGGCGATCATGCATACGGCCCGGCGCGTTGGCGGGGATCTGTATGATTTTTATGCATTTGAACACAACCGGCTCGGTGTCATGATCGGGGATGTTTCCGGCAAGGGCATACCTGCCAGTCTTTTTATGACCACAGTTTCAGGTGCTTTCAAATTCTTTGCTTTGCCTGAAGTACACCCGCAGGAAGCCTTGCATCGCTTGAATGTAAAACTAACGCGAGAGTCCTCAAGTAAATTATTTGTAACGATGTTTTACGCTATTTTTGATCTAGAAAACAGGATGATGTCGTATTCCAACGGGGGGCATCAGCCGGTGATGTATTTGTCAAGAAATGCTCCTGTCCGGTTTTTGGATGTAGAGGATGGATATCCTTTGGGACTTTTAGACAGTGACTACTCAGGTAATCAGGTCAGCTTTTACAGCGGGGATATTTTCATCTTTTTTACAGACGGGGTGACTGAAGCCAGGAATAGAAGTGCTCATTTGTACGGGAATGACAGGTTTGTATCCGTTGTTGAAAAACACAGATCTGCCTCGGCCCAAGAAATATTAACAGCGATCGAAAAAGATCTCAGAGGATTTGAACCGGTGTACAGGCAATCGGATGATATTACGTGTATCGTGTTAAAAGTTGTCTGAAAATACGAAGGGAGAATATTGTGCGAATTTCAGAATCAATGCCTTCTCAGTTGGAATTGATCGATGGGTTTGTTTCTTCATTGCTGGAAAGGATTTGTAAATCGCCTTCGGAAAAAAGTGCCGCCTTTAACATCAAGCTTGCTTTGCATGAGGCGATCATTAACGCGGTTAAACACGGCAACAAGATGAATAAGAAGTTGTTGGTACAGGTCGACATAACCAAAGAGGAAGGTGAATTGATCATTCAGATCAAGGACCAGGGAGAAGGATTTGATTATAAGAATATCCCGGACCCGATCACTCCTGAGAATCTTGAAAAGTTAAACGGTCGTGGTTTGTTTTTAATTCAGAACGCAATGGATCGTGTCGAATTCGCCGACAAGGGGCGAATCATAAAAATAATGAAATTTTTGTAAATAAGGGGGGACGAATATGAAAATATCAATAAATGTAGAAGATGATGTTACCGTTGTCACATTAGAAGGCGAGCTTAATGTGGATGATTCGATCATGCTGCGAGGGGCTTTTTTAAAAATCCTTAAAGAAGGTGCCAAGGAAGTTATGGTGGATTTTGAAAAGGTCTCTTTTGTCGGCTCTGCAGGTCTGGCCACATTAATTGAAATGATGCAAATGCTCAGAAAAGCAGGCGGTAAATTAGGCTGTTGTAATATCAATAGCAATATCAGAGGCCTGTTTGAAATTACTAAAATACACAAACTGATCACCATCTACGAAAATCGTGCGATGGCTTTAAGAAATTTCTAAAAGAGAAGAAGCTTACGATGATCGACAATATTAAAGTGATGGAAATTGAGGCCCAGGGGTTTTTGGATGAAAAGAAATATGATGAGGCTTTAAAACTGTTCTCAGAAGCCGCTGGGTCTTATCAGGATTTGGGGCAGCATCAACAGGCAGCCATGTGCTTTGCCCTGGCCGCAGGCTGTTATGAATCCAAAGCAGGGTCACAATCGCTTTATTATTATGCTTCTACCTATTATTCAAAAGCAGCTAAGGAAGCAGAAATTTCAGGTGATTATGAATATGCCAGCATGATGTATAAACACGCGGGTATTTGTTATGAACGGGACCTGGAATTTGTGGGATTCTCAGAATGTTTTTATCTTTCCAAGGAGTGTTATCGAAAATCTTTGATATCGAATTTGTTTAATAGAAAGCATGCTTCTCATAAGATCCCGATCCTGCAACGGATCGATCTTAAAGATGTGGTCAAATCTGTCATTTTGTGGGTCTCTCTATCTATTTCTTCTCTATTATGGGGCCATGGTGAACGTCCTTTGCGAACGATCGGTTCCGGTTGCCTGCTAGTTTTGTTTTCAGCTCTGTTTTATGCTCAAGGTCATTTCATGGCAGGCGGGGATGTGCATAAACCGAATTTGTTAGAATCTCTTTATTTTAGTGTTGTCACAATCACTCATATAGGTTATGGTGATATAATTCCTTTAGGTTTTGATAGAGGCATTGCCGTTTTAGAAGAATTTGCCGGTATATTTATACTGCCGCTTTTTTTAACATCACTTTGCAGGAAATATCTGAGATTTTAACTATGCTGCCATTTTTATCTTTTTTAAATAAACGAAAAATTGCTCAAAAACTTACTAACTATGATGAGACAAAACCCTATTTAGGCGCTTATGTGCGCATTCATTGTTACTATGATAATCAGGTTGATATTCTGAGAGTTCTTCAACAATGTTGGGCCAAGGTGGAATTGGTCCAATTACATATGAATGTGTATGCCAAAACACTGGATGGGGACTTAAGCCGGCTTAATGCCAATGGATTTGAGGGTGTCCGCGTTAACAATGATGTTTTCAGGGTGATCAAAGAGTCGATTGAATATTCCCGCATGACGGATGGGGCCTTTGATATTACTACCTATCCGCTTGTTGAATTGTGGAAAAATGCCGGGCTTAAGGGAAAGCTTCCTGATGAAAACTCTTTTCAACTGGCCCGTGACAAGGTTGGCTATCAAAGTCTTCAATTGCAAGAACCGGATATGGTATTTTTCAAGAAAAAGGGGATGAAGGTGGATTTGGGATCCCCGGCCTCTGGTTTTGTCTGCGATGAGATCGCTAAAATACTTGATCAGAATGGGATCAAGCATTTTCTAGTTGATGGCGGGGGGGAGATATTTTGCCGCGGGCTTGATCAGGGGAAAAAACCCTGGATCGTAGGTGTTCAGGACCCGTATGATAAAGATAAATTGAGCGGTGTTGTAAAACTAAATGATAAAGGGATTTCAACCTCCGGCAATTATGAGAAATTTTATATGATCGGCCAGGATAAATTTTCCCATATTATAGATCCTCTTACAGGTTTTCCCCAAAAAGATGCTGTCAGTGTGACTGTTATAGCGGAGACCACCCAGGCCGCCAATGAATTGTCCACAGCAATATCTGTCTTAGGGGGTCAAAAGGGCATTTATATGGCAAATTCATTGGTAAATGTTGAAGCATTGGTTGTTGAAAAAAAGGAAGGCAGATTAGTACAATATCAAACTAAAGGATTCCCCTTGGTCCGTTCAAGGTAGGAATAGTGGTTACGTATAACTACTTATTGTTTACTTGATTCAGTTTGTTACAATCGATATCGAAAGTTGTAACATATCGAGTTCAAGTCAAATGGCCACTATTGTTAGACATAACGACTATTTAACGACAGCAGAAGCCTCAAAATACCTTAATGTTACGCGTTTTACTGTTCTTAACTGGATCAAAAGTGGTAAGCTCCAATCCGCTGCTACCTTTGGAGGACATTCCCGAATTCCCAGAGGTGTCCTTAAAGCCGCGCTTAGGCAAATCAAAACGACTAATCGTATTAAAGCGCCAGCTCCAGAATTTAATTCAGTTATTAATTGTTGGGAATCAAAAGAAGTCATTGAATGCGCGAAACATAATTGCAATAAATGTCTCGTTTTTAAGAAAAGACTTAATCGTTGTTTTTTAGCAGTAGGGCACTATGGTTCATTAAAACGTGAGTGCACCCATGAATGTATTGATTGCGCGTATCTTGCCAAACATTATCCTCAAGAAAAAAAGGCCATGGAACGTTTGAGAATAAAAGTAGGCAGTAAGCCTCAAATTAATGCTGCCCCCAAGAGCGGTGTTAAAGGAATTTTGAGAAAAGTTTTTTACAATTCCGGCCGTTTAGTTGGTTCAATAAAAAGTAAAATATAATCCACAATCTTTATTCCGCCCGTCGTAACATCCTCTTTTAGAATCTTTTCACCACCCCTTTTATAATTCAACAATTTCAACGTTCCATTTTGGACTTCCTGCCTCATTGTATTTCTTTCTTGAATTGGTTAAATTAGCAACAGGTGCAAAACAACAAGAGGCGCATACAAAACACATGTCATATTCTTACAGACCAAATGATTATCTGACAACCGCTGAGGCCTCGAAATATCTCAATGTAACGCGGTTTACTGTTTTAAATTGGATCAAAAGCGGCAAGCTTCAATCTGCTTCTACTTTTGGCGGTCACTCTCGCATCCCTAGAGGAGTGCTTCAAGCCGCTCTTAAACAAGTCACTACAACCAACCGCAGCACTACGATAACCACCCCAATACCGAAGGAATCAAATTCAACCGTTCATTGCTGGGAATCAAAAGAGGTTGCGGCATCAAAATGTGGTCATAATTGCACCAAATGCCTGATATTTAAGAAAAAGGTAGATGTCTGTTTCTTATCGGTCAAGGAATATGGTTCTTTAAAGGTTGAGTGCAAGCAAGATTGTATGTCCTGCACTTATTTATCTAACCAACATCCTCAAGACAGAAAAATACTGGCCCGGCAGAGAGCGAAAGTTGCAAAAGAATTTAAGCGTAGGGAAGTTTTATCAAGCGGGGTTAATGGGATATTAAAGAAGGTGTTTTATAATTCGGGCAGGTTTGTGGCCAAAATTGGGCAATTGTCCAAGGGGACAGAATCTACAAGACGTCATAAACGGGCAAATAAAAAAGCAAGGAAAGGATAGGCTTATGGTTCATATTATCGGAGGTATCATTGCGGCAGTACTTGGAGTTTGGGGGATTATCGGTTGGTGGGACAATTTTGGTGATTTTTTGCGCGGCGCTGTTCCGCTGTTCTGTCTTATCGGCGGTTTGATCGCTTTGAATACAGGTCTGAAGCTTTTAAGAGGTAAGAAAAAATAAAGGATCCTATGAGCGCAAGAAATGATAAATGTCTTGATCCATGGATGGGGTTTTTAATCATACTCGGTGTTTGTGCCGTTATATTGGCAGCTATTTTTCACGAATTCCGTTCAGGTACCCATCACGCCAGAATACACGCTAAACCAGGCGCGATGGTACAGGCAGGCTTTATTAATTCCAATGTTGATACTCAGTCCGGGGCACAGCAGATCATCTTTTAGTTTAACGTGGAGTTAGATCATGAGTGAAGAACAAAACGAATCATTTTGCAGAAAACCTCTGGGGCCATGGATCGCCGGCTTAATTGTCACGACCGTGATGTTCGTTATTTGGACGGTGATGAAAAAAGAAGAGATCGTTTCCGGTATGGAAACGGAAAACCAGGAACCGACTAAACCTCTTCCCACCGATAATTTAAACGGGCCCAGAATGCCCAATCCGGTTCAGCCGGCTGCTTTTCAGTCAACTCCTTATCAATCATCTCCTTTACAACCGGTAGCCATTACTAAGGCAACGCCAAACGGCGGTATGCAACTTGTTGCAGCTCCGGGAGCATTGACAGCCAGTAGATTTCAGAACTCTTTAAAAGATGCTGTAAGCAAAATTATACCATCTGTCTGTGACATCCATGCCCGTAATGTGGCTAATACTCCTGCCCAGTATGAAAATATCGGTGCAGGTGTCTTTGTTGACGCGCGCGGATACATATTGACGAATTATCATGTGACCAAGGATGCCAATGAGATCGTTGTTACTATATTTGATAATCCTGCCAGGGACGTTCGCGCGGATATCGTGGCTGAAGCCCCCAATTTAGATTTGGCTTTGCTTAAGGTCAGGGATAACGGTCCTTTCCCGGAAGCCCAGTTAGCTGATTCAAATTTGACCCAGCTTGGTGATTATGTGGTTGCGGTAGGTAGTCCCTTTGGGATAGAGCAGACGGTCACCAGCGGTATTATTAGTGGTATGCGCAAAGCTGTTGTGATTGACGGTCTGCGTTATGAAAATCTTTTTCAGACAGATGCGCCCATTAATCACGGATCGTCCGGAGGCCCTTTGGTCGATTTGAACGGTGAGGTCATTGCGATCAATACCGCGATTTATGCTCCTACCGGGGTTTTCAATGGTACAGGTTTTTCGATACCGATCAATGACTGCAGGGATTTTTTGACCCGCTCCTTGGATCGTAATTTTTCTCAATTACCTCAAACGGGAATGCCGCCGGAATTGCCTCCAACGAATCTTGTGCCCATGGCGCCGACACCTGTGCATTTTGGTCTTGAAGTACTGCCTGTTAATGAAGTCATTGCCCAACAATTTGGAGTCCCAGAAAAAGGGGTTTTGGTCAACCGCGTGATGGATGAATTACCCGCTAGTCTTGCCGGCATTAAAAGAGGGGACATTATTTTAAGCATGGCGGGTTACCCTATTCAATCAGCTGAAGATATTAGGAATGTCGTCGCCCGTTTTCATTTGGGGGACAATGTCAATGTCAATATTTTAAGAAACGGTGTTATCGATGAAGTATATGTGAGGCTGCAATGAGAGCAAAAGTTCAACCAGAGGGACTGATGGCACATATCGGCGATTTCGCTCGTCGTGAGCCGATCATATTGATCGGGATCTTGCTTTTTATAGCGATTGGTATTTCCTGGCTTTTAACCTCATTCGAATTATGGCCGGAAGCTGTTGAACCGACACCGACCGGTGCTGCTATGTTTGAAAGAGGCGATCCCATGACCTGGATCGGTATGAAGGTGATGCCTGTTGACCGCAATATCCGTAAGGATTTTAAGATCCCCCGCAGGATAAAAGGAATTTTTGTCCTTGATGAAGGATTGGATATAGCCAAGAAATACGGCATTAAAGCAGGGGATGTCATTCTTTCCATTGGACGTAAGCCTGTTTATGACATCAAAACCTTTATTGATGTGGCAGATAACGTTAGATATATGGATGGGATTCTTTTTGAAATTTACAGGGGTGGCCAGAGCACGTATTTAACCATTCCTTTTGAATATCAATATGGTCCATTGGCGGGGCCTAATCAAGGAACCTGGCAGATGGGTTCACCGGTTTGGGGACCTGCTTTTCCTTACGGTCCGATATATAACGGAAATAACACTCAGACACAAGCCCAGGCCCAAAATCTTTAAGGATGGTGCGTATGGAAAAGTTATACAGAATGATGGAATATTTAGACGGTGAAGTTTACATACACTTAATACCGTACAAGTTTGCACAGAAGGTCAAGAACTGGTTATTGCTTCATATGTCAAGTAAGTAAACTAAAGAGGACAAGAATATGAAAAAAACAGACGCAAATGAAAACAACAAACATGTCGACTTAAACGCCTATTTTATTTTTGGCGCCATTGTCCTCGTCTTTCTTCTTGGGATGTACGCTATTTTTTCACCGGGCGTTCAAACCCAGGGGAATCCGGCTTGCGGCAAAATTGTTATTGCCGCCGACGGATCGACCTTGCGGGCCAATGTATCCCCCACTTTGCAGGATGCTTTGTATTTCCTGGTGGTGGATCCGTTGTCAAGCAAGCTTGTTGAGGTGGTGCGTAATCCTTATAAAGGTCCGCAGCCATCCGCGCAGATCGCTTATTTAGTGGCCGGCAAAGGAGAAGAGGCGGTGATCGTCGGCAATATCGATCAGCAAAGCTATAACATCCTGATGCAATTCGGCATTCGCACCTTTGGCGGTTATACAGGACAGGCCAAGAAGGTGATCAGCCTTTATCGTCAGGCGAGGATCTCCGCACAGTCTCCGACACCGGAAACCTTACCTGCTCAAGGGCAGGTTGGTATGCAGCCGCAACCAACACCGGTTGCTTGGGGAGCACAACAGCCGACTTATCCAGGGCCGGTATATCCAAACGCTTTTCAAGGTCAAGGGATGGGTGTTGGTCCCAATTGTCCTATACCCGGTCAACAAGCTTGGGGGCGGGTCGCCCTTCCGGCCGGAGCACCTGATGGGGATACGATTAGAAGCATGAATCCGGTATTTCAAGTTGCCTTAGCCCAACAACAAGCAGCGATGGCGCAGCAAGCGGCATTGGCGCAGCAGCCGCCGGCAGATGTAGCGACGAATCCATTATGGGAAAGAGCAGCATTGGCGCAGCAAGCAGCAGTGATGGCACAGCAGGCAGCGTTAGCACAACAGCCGCCAGCTAATGTGGCGAACAATCCATTATGGGAACGCGCAGCCGCAACAGTTTCACCGCAGCCGCAAGGGAATATCACGTGGGAGTTGGCAGCAGCACAGCAACAGCAAGCAGCGATGGCGCAGCAAGCGGCATTGGCACAGCAAGCAGCAATGGCGCAGCCCCTCCAAGGACAATATGCTCCAGTAGCGGGCGCGCAAGGGTATTTCCCGCCGAGTCAATATCCGGCATCACAATATCCTCAGGTTAATGCCATGTCGCCAATAGCAGCACAAGTTCCGATCACAACGGCACCCCCGATCATGAGCAATGCTCAAATGCCGCACGCTTATCGGGGTAATTGCACTGAATGCCATCAAGTGATCGATGCGGGAACAACCCAAAACACACAACAGGCTGCGACTAATCAAATGATGTGGGAAAACAATTTGGCTCAGAACCAGAATAGCTTACGTGTAGGTCTTGGTACCGGGGCTGTAAGGTAATAGTTTTAGAAAGGGGGAAAATAAAATGGAACCGATTTGCTGGTTAGGAATAGCAGGAGCAATTGCCATAGGTGCGGCCATATGCAGTATGTTTAAAGGGCCATGCAAACATTCATCGTGCAATTGTGATGATACAAAGAAGGAAATAAAAGAAGTCAATGAATCACCTGTTGTGAAGGATTCAACTCAAGTCAAGGAGAGCACTGCTCCATCGACGGGTATTGATGAGAAAAAAGAAAAAGCGATCAATGATTTGATCAAATAAAAAGGAGTCATGTATGGCAGCTAAGGCAATTAATTGTAACTTGTGTAACGGCCAGATGCAGCTTTACTCGGGGCCTCGATTCAGCAGAAAACTTGGGGGATTCCTCGTGGTAGCCGGGATCTTTGCCATCTTTTTTTGGGTCGGTCCGGTTTTAGGTATCCCGCTTTTATTGATGGGTTTGTACATGGTGGGAGCCAAGAGACAGTTGTGGGTTTGCAAGGAATGTAATACAGCCATCGAACGTGTAGAACTTGCAGGTAAAGAAGAAACAGTTGTTAAAACAGAAACCGAGTAAAAAATTGTGCCTGATCAATTACTTATTGATTATAAAAGAAGGAATGTTCAAAGATTTCTTCTTATATTTGGTATCTGTCTTCTGGGCATATTATGCATCGCCGCACTTTTACACATTGGCGCCGGTGATGCGGAATGGGGAGGCATGACGGTCAGCAATATTACACCTTCCATTGCGATGGAGTTCAACATCCCCAAGGACCAAAAGGGAGTTGTGGTCAATTGGTGTGAAGACCCTGCCTATAGTTCGGGCTTGCGCGGGGGGGACCTTTTAAAGGCCATTAATAATAAAAAAGTACATTCCATCGCCGAATTCTTAAAAGCGGCAAAGACGATCAATTTGGACCATGGCACCCTTTTGGACATTTTACGTAACGGAGAGCCTCTTTACATTACCTTAAAAGATGCTCCCAGTATGCATGAGAATTTTAAGAAATTAATGAGTCTGGATATGGGGACTGAGACCCCGGGGCAATCTCATACCAGCAGCACAACAAATTTGCATGGAGCAGGGCAGGCGATCGCTTTTGGCAATCAATTACCCGCTGAATTAACTGAGCTGACACCGGGTGGTAATGTTAATGCAGCGCCGGCAGCTTCACAACTTCCCAGTCCCAAGGAACAGGGCGCGGCCCATAAGGAACTTGTTGAAGGACATTGGCTGGGGATGGAAGTTATCCCCTTAGTGCCTGAGTTGGCTATGGAATTTAATATTGCACCTGACACAAAAGGTATTTTGGTAGATGAGATATCGCTTGAATCCGCTGAGTCGGGTGTTCTGGCCGGAGATATGGTAGTAGCTGTTGACGGGTTTGCGACACCGGATCTGTACGCGTTTACTGAAGCGACCAGAAGAGTAAGAAACAGGACGAGCGCCAAGATTCTTGTTAATCGCCGCGGAGAATTGCTGGAATACACGATCTCATCGACGAGGCCTATGGGTTTCTCGCAAAATGAGTCGGCTCAGCCCATTCGTCCCGGTGCTATAAGCCCGCATCGAAGCCGCGGTCGTGCTTGCACCGAGTGCCATATTATTATGGAAACCGGCGGTCAGCTTCCGATAGATGCGGGGGATATTAGCCCAAGTCCGCCGCCTATTATCAGAGGAGCGGTGGCGCCGCATGAAGATCGCGGTCAATGTAACACCTGTCACGTGATATTAAAAGACGTGGCACAGCTGTAAAGGAGAGCCAATATGAGAATATCGACGGTGCTCAAGGTCATTGCAGGCATTATCGTCCTTATTTTGATGGCTTTTTTCGTCTTTGAAAATCTTGACCCGGTTACGATCTGGATCCCGATGATCAAAGACCGCAGTTTTGGCCTTATTTATATTATTCTTGTTTTTTATGCTTTGGGTGTATCGAATGCCATTTGGGTGATCACGATCATTGGCGCTCATCGCAGGAAAAGAATGAAATTAGAAGTTGTTGCGGGTCATGACCAGTCATTGTTTGAGGATGAAGAATGAGTAAGGAAAAAATAAAAGATTTGAAAAAATGTGAATCATGCATGGCCAAGTCCATCGGCTGGGGCTTGATCGCGAATACATTTCTTGCCGCTTTTAAACTTTTCATCGGCTTTTTAGGACGCAGCCGTGCCTTGATCGGGAGCGGGTTATGTAACTTAAGTGATGTGACATCTTCCATTGCCGTTATTATCGGTGTGCGTTATTCCAAAAAACCGGCCAACGCGCGCTATCCTTATGGTTACGGCAAGGTTGAGTTTATTACTCAGGTTTTGATCAGCTGTTTTATGATCCTGGGTACACTGGCCCTTATTTATAGTTCCTTTATTACCATTGCCAAACGTGTGTTTGTTGTACCTCATATGGTGGTATTCTTTGTCGCCATCTTAAGCGCTATCATTAACGCTCTTCTTTTTAAGTTTTCCCATTGCGGGGCCGAGGAACTTAACAGCCCGGTGTTAAGAGCGCATGCGGAACATAATAAGATCGACGTTGTTTCGTCACTCTTGGTTGCTATTGGTGTTTTGGTGGCCCGTAAGGGTATGCATTGGGTGGATCCGGCCATTGCTATCTTTGAGTGCGCGCACGTTATACATGCCAGTATCGTTATTCTGATGGAAGGCCTTAAAGGCGCGATGGACACGAATATGCCTGAGAATTTCCGGGATGAAATAAGGGATTATATCCTTTCTGTCGATGGAGTTTCGAATGTAAATGCGGTGAGGGCCCGTCAAACCGGCAGGCATATTGTTTTGGATGTGGTTTTAGAGCTTGATCCAAACCTGAATGTTCTCGAAGCCAAGGAGATCAACCAGAAAATAAAATCACTGTTACGCAGTGTTAATAAATATATCGGACATGTTGCCCTGCAGGTTGTACCAACAGAATAAATTTGTAGAGACGACCCGATGGGTCGTCTCAAGGGAAACAAGGGAGTTTTAAGTAATGGCTCAAGTTCAAGATAAATGTGTCAAATGCGGTCAAATGGTACCGGCAATGGTCGTGGTAGGTAATGCCACCTTATCGGTGTTCCAGATCATTGTCGGAGTGATGACCGGTTCCAAAGGTCTTTTAGCCGACGGGATTCATTCGGGAACGGACGTTTTGACATCGCTGATGGTTATTATTACTGTTGGTTTGTCCCAGCGTAAAAGCGATGAAAAACATCCTTGGGGCCGTGGGAAAGCAGAGTTTTTGGGGGCAGTTTTCGCGTATGCGTTGCTTTTGTATATTTCCATTATGATCTTAATAGATTCAGGTAAAGCCATTTTTAGCGGCCATGTTCATCCGCCACATGGGGCTGCTTTTTTCTGCGCAGTGGTGGCAATCCTGGCAAACTATATCTTATCTTCTTATGGTTTATGTGTTGGCAAGAAGTTAAATTCTCCGGCTATGATCGCTAATGCCAATGAAAATCGTTCAGACATGATCGCCTCCATTGCGGTTGCTATCGGGATCCTGTTGGCTAATTGCGGGTGGCCTATCCTGGACCCAATTGCGGCTTTTATCGTCGGCTTAATGATCGGCAGAATGGCGATCACCCTGGGATCAAGCGCTTTGAAGAATTTGATCGATGAATCCCTGCCGCCTGAAAAGAAGGGGCTTTTGGAGAGGGTTGCGCTTCAATACAAGGAAGTCAAGGGTATCAATTTCCTGCACACCCGCAGGGTCGGCCAGCAAGCCTGGGTCGATATGGAGATCATCATTGATCCCAAACACAGTGTCAAGGAAGGGCATGCCATCACCCGGGAGGTCAGGGCTGCCCTTTTTCGTCGATTCCCTCAAATTAAAGAAGTGACCATTACCTTTACATGTAAGGAAAATCCTCCCGTTGCCGATAACACAGCATGGAAAACAGTGAATAATAAATCAAAGATGGATACAAATAAAGGGTTTGGATTAGCTACATAAGAAAGAGGCCAATATGAATAAATTTAATAAAGATGAGATCCTGGAAGAAATAGTTGAGGCAGAGGAAGATGTCCAAACGATAAGAAAACCTCGCCAACAGAAAGAAATTGAAGATAAAAAGGATGAGGAAGACCTTAAGGCAAGGAAATTCCGTAAACATAATGAGACCAAGCCTTCGTTAGGTATTACCCAGAAAATGCATTTGGTCACGCACCGTACGCTTTCAACAACCGAGCGGATCATCCAGAGCTTGAGCAAGGCTTATGAGCATATTTTTGTCGCTGACGAAAGTACAACAGCTAATTTTGAGAAAGAATACGGGCTTAAATATTACGTCAAGGATGATTTCAAGAATGCTTTGAAACATTTTGAGAATTATGAGCAGGACGGAGGAAAAAATGATGCGGATGTGGCCTACATGATGGGCATCTGCTATCTCAGTGCGGAAAAAACTAAAAAAGCAGCGGAATATTTTCAAAGGGCTGATGAGATGAAGCCCGATGATTTTGATATTGTCACCCAATTAGCCAAGTGCCTCATGGCGCTCGAAGATTATCAGGGCGCGTTGAATTATTTTAAACGATCGATGGCAATCGCTCCTGATGAGGCGGATATTTACTATCATTGTGCTAACTGTTATGAAAAGCTCGACATGATAGAAGAATCCAAGAAGATGTATCGCAAGGCCATTGATCTAAACCCCAGGGAAGCGGTGTATTACCACTCCTTGGGTTTTTTGTATGAAAATATCGGGGACCACAAAGATGCTATCGTTTGTTTCAAAAAAGCCATGGACCTGGAACGTGATAGGGGGGGGCGGTAATGAGCAGTATTCATGAATCGATCAGAAAAATATTTCCCAATGATTTTCAGGAATTCTTTCCGGTGAAAAAGCACTGGTGGGAAAAAATTGATTTTGAAAATTTGAAGACCAAGCAAGGTCTTATCCTTTCTATTTGTGCTGCCATCATTCTTATACCGGGAATTTATTATTATAACAAATTCATTGCCCTTTCGCGTTATACGGAAATGGAAAGTGCCCAAATTGAAGTGATGATGCAGCGCCGCAAAGACATATCTATTAATATGGCCCACATGGTCATGGATTACGTCAGGCATGAACGTGAGATGTTTAAATATGCCATTGATAAAAAAGATGGCGGTTCGAGCAATGTGAATGTACTTGCAAATTTACTTGCGGAAAAGGGCCTCGGGGATTTAAACGCGATGAGGGGTATGGGGACGATGGATAAGATCATGGCCTTGGCTGAAGCTTATCCGGAACTAAAAGCAAGTGCTGCTTTTCAGATCATGCAGTCGGGCTATATCAATTCTGAAGATAAGATTGCCGAACGCCGCATGGCTTATAACGAAGCGGCCAGTAATTTTCATGCGTATGTGCGTAAGATCCCGGCGTGTTTTTATGCTTTTGTGCTCGGATATAGGGAAGTCATGTTCCATTATGCTGAAACAGATAAAGATCTGGATGATAAGGATTTCAGGATTACATATTAATTTTAGAGGAACCAATGGCACTAAACATTCATAAATTTTCAAAGACTAAAGAAAAGGGCCTGAAATCATTTCCGATCATTGAGACGTTTATTGCTTTGATCGTTGTTGTGATGTTGGGAGCGCTCTTTCTTGATACAAAGAATATGCCGGTCCAAAGCACCAAGCGTATTGCCCAAACTTCGGGCAGCTCTGCTTTGTCCTTTGATGTGATCAGTGTGAACCCGGTTATTGCCCGTGAGTTTAATTTGGCTTACGCGGCAGGCGTTCTGGTCAATTCTCCTCCAACCGGTGCCGCCCGCCGGCTTATTGATATCAGAAGAGGGGATATCATCCTTCAATTCAATAAGGTCAATATCGAATCCGCCAATCATTTTGCCTTTTTGATGTCGACCGCCCAGCCGGGTGATAATTTAAGTTTCGTGATCTCGCGCAATGCCAAGACCTTGACCGTGGCTGGGAAGGTTCCCATGGATGCAGCCGTTAACATTTTTGATGCTCAGGGCCTGCCTGTCTTTGTTAGCCTTGTGATCATTGTTGTCACCTTTATTATGCTTTTTATGAATCTTTTTAACCGTACGGTTTGTGTTACCCTTGGCGCTGTTTTGATGCTCATCGCCGGTTCTGCTCTCGGATTTTATAATCAAAGCGAAGCTTTTGATTCCATTCATATGAGCCCTATTTTTGTTTTAGTGGGCATGAGCGTTTTTGCTATTTTCCTTGAGGATTTAAAACTTTTTGATTATTTGGCCAAGCGTATGGTTTTGTCCATGAAGGGAGATAAGGTCAAGATCATTTTTGCCTTGTGCATTTTAACCGCACTGACATCCGCGTTTATGAATAATATTTCGATCATCCTGATCGTTGTGCCGATCACCATCTATGTGGCCCGTGGACTGCATTTTGATCCCATACCGGTTGTTATTTCCGAAGTTATTTCTTCTGCTGTCGGAGGTAACTTGACACCTATCGGGGATTTTTCCAATATGCTGATGGCTACCAGTGCCGGGCTTAACTTTGTTGATTTTCTTCTCTATATGACTCCGATATGCGTGATCCTGATGGCCGTTTTCCTTTGGTATATGTGGTTTTTTGAGTTCCGTCATTATGAAAGGGTTAATTCGACGGTTAATGTCAGTGTATTCTTACAAGAGATGGAAGATGACTTAAAGGCCATGAAATTGGATTGGCCTGCCATTAAGCGCGTACTTTTTGTTCTTGGTTCAGTCATTGCTGCTTTTATTGTTTTGCCGTTTTTTAGAGTGCATTTAGCCCCCATTGCCATGGGCGGCGGCATGATCCTTTTGGCCATTGAGAATGATAAGGCCAAGGATGTGATCAAGAAGATCAGCCTGACGGACATTTTGTTCTTTGTCGCTCTTTTTATCATTATCGGCGGATGCCTTTATTCAGGTCTTTTAAAGATCGTGTCCGATATCCTGACAGCCATGGCGCAGGGCAATCAAGTGGCCTATTTTCTGTTGATCATGTGGGTATCAGCGATCTTTACGGCATTTATGAATGCGGGGCCTGCTACGGCGTTTTTTGTCCCTATTGTTATTTCTTCAGGTTATGCGGATTTTACGGATGTTATTTGGTGGGCCATTAATTTGGGATCTATCGCCGGTTCTTGTGCCTGTATATCAGGGGCCTCTGCCGGGGTTATATCCCAAACCCTGGTGGATGAGCATTATCCCCCTCGGGTAGATGGCAAGCTCAGGGAAGGCCTGACCTTTGCCAGTTATAGCCGTCGGGGAATCCCCATCGCTATTATATTTTTGATTATTTCGTCGATTTATATCGTTATTTTAGGCTTGTTGCCATAAGGGGTAGTTATGCCAAACGTGAATGAAGAAAAGATTAATTGGATGGGGTATAGCAATATCGCTATTGCGGTTGTCATAGGTATTTTGGCGATCATGGCGATGTTTACCAATCATACGTTTAATTTTCAAGTGCCTGTTTTGATCCCGCCGACACTGGCTACAGATCAGCCTATATGGCTGTTAATGTTGTTGGGGCTTGGCATAGGTTGTTATGGCACTATTGTCGGTATTGGCGGCGGTCCTTTGATCCTGCCGATTTTGGTTTTCTTTTATGGATGGGAAAACGAGATACTTGTCGCAACTTCTCTTTTTATTGTGATGCTCAATTCCGCTTCCGGCTGTGTAGGGTATGCCATGCAAAAAAGGATTGATTATAAGGGAGGTCTTAAATTTACACTGGCGGCCATGCCTGGTGCTTTTATTTCCAGTTATGTCCATCATTTGGTCAATTTAAGCTTCTTCAATATTATTTTTGGCATATTCTTACTTTTACTGGCAGGCTATACGATTTTCAGCGTAGGAAAGTTAGACAAGAATACCCAGCAAAAACAAGAGCTTTTACAACAGGCCAAGGATGGCGGTTTTCGTCATGTTAAGTTTACGGACAATTTTAACGTTAAGTATGATTTCTATTCCAACGATAAAATGGGCATTTCATTGAATTTTCTTTTAGGTTTTTTCTGCGGATTTTTGGGGATAGGCGGCGGAGTTTTTCAGGTGCCAATTTTACTTTTTGTTCTGCTTTTCCCAACCCATATCGCCACCGCCACGAGCCAGTTCGTTACGCTGTTGACCTGTATCGTAGCTCTGCTGCCTCATCTTTTCCTGGGGAATGTCATGTACGGTGAGGCCATGTGGATGGGGATAGGCGTTATTGTCGGTGCACAGATCGGGGCCCGTATTGCAGCGCATTTAAATACAAAGGTTACCTTGTATCTATTTATAGTTTTATTGGTTGTGTTTGCAGTTAAATTATTTTTTGTATAACGAATGCCCCGCCTAGCCAGTTGGCCGAGCGACGGGTCCTGTAAGGAGAGAGATTATGGAATGTTTAATGCCGGTCATTTTTATCATGTTTGACATTATAGCCATCGTTGATGCTATGCGGTCAAGATTAGCACTCGAGAAAAAGGTGCTTTGGATAGCTCTTATTCTGTTGGTCCCAGTCGTGGGAATGGTCCTTTATTTTTTATTAGGACGACCTGAATCAGTAGACAACGCGAGGTAATTTAAATGAAGAAAGAAACCTTTATAATTATTTGCGGGGCTTTATTCCTGACCATGATGATCATCGCGGCTTTTAATCATCCTGCTGTCCAGACGGCCTCCGCGGAAATGCTACACGAGATCAAGACAGCAGATGTCTGGCAAGGGGCCGCGTATGTGCCTGTCGAAACCAATCCTCAGAATGGGGCCCTGACCCAGATAGCTTTCCCTAATCCCAATGGTGCGGGCGGAAGTTTTCCGCAGTATCAGGTCCTGGGCTCTGTGCCTCAAGATCCCAATCAGCCGGCAGCTTTGCCTGGTAACCCAGTGGCCATTGATCCGGATAAGCCTGTTTTGATCAAGAAATTTGGGGCTGAAGTTGAGCCAGTGACCGGCGGAAAAGTAAAGATCACAGGGATCATGGGCAATTCATGGGCTGAAAAAGCCAAATTGCAGGTAGGGGATATTCTTCTTTCATTTGATGCCAAGGAGATCACGGATATTCAGCAATTCCAAGATATGGTTACCAAGGCGGCTCCTGAAATGAATTTTAAATTGGTTTATTATCGAAACGGCAGAAAAATGAAGGGTCTTATTACGCTCGGTGAAGGCGAAATGGATGGATTTACTCCTATTGTGCCTGTGCAATAAAATTTGAAAGGTGAGTTGTTCTCATGATCAATATATTACGACGTAAATTGGCAGAAGCTATCAATGATGCGGCGCATAAAGGTCTTGCACGGATCGATAAAAATTCAACGTTAGCTGAGGAATTAAAGAAGTTCGATGTAGAAAGTATCCTCAAGGCAGATATTGAAACGGTTTGTAACAACGTTTCTTTTTTAGAGATGACGAGGATCATGGCGCTGATGGTGCAATTAAAGTCAACTGAAAACAGGCATGGGCCGATGAAGGCGGAATTGAAGAGGATAGTCAAGGAACTCATTGATAGGATCGAAGGGCAGGCAGGTAAACTCCAAACACCCGCCTCATGCCGTGAGTTATTTTTTAATCTTTAGGAAGGCCGCTTTTCTAATATGGAAATTAAGGAATCGTCGAGCAACTGCGAGTGTCGGTCAATACGACCACATCGAATCAGTGGAAAATGTAGTGGAACAATTAGGAAGGGGAGTGCAAATTGAAAACCATTCTTTTAAAAATATTTCTGATGTTAGCTGCAATGGCTTGCATGTTCCAGGGAATGATGCTCTTGTCCGTGGGATTAGGCAGGTTATCGCCTCAGAAACTGGTCATACTTTATGATCAATTGATCAACTCGGCCGGTGCGCTTAAAACGATCGAGATCGTGGGGGCATTCTTTATATTATTAGGGTTTATTCTGCTTATGTTTGCCGCTCGCACTAAGCAAGTGCCTAAGATAATGACCGTTGAGCAAGAAGGTCAAACCTTAAATATTGATTATAAAACGGTCATTGATTTTATTGAAGAAGTGGGTTCCCAGGATCCGTATGTTACTCATTTTCTGGCAGATTTCATTAATGATAAAAAAGAGGGGATCATCATACCGGTGGAGATCGAGTTAAACGGTGTTCCTTCAGTGCATCATGTGTTAGTTGAAATGGAGAATACTTTAAGGGCAGAGATCGAGAATGTTTTTGGTTTAAAAAGGATTAAATTTGATTTCCATGTTAAAGGGGTCAGCATTGATCCTAAGAAGAAGTATTTCGTTTCCCATGCCATCGAAAAAACACCGTCACCTGTAGAAGTCGCTGGTGTCATTCAAGAAGCAGTAACACCGCATGTTGAGAAGCCTGTGGCCGCGCCAGCTATTGAGAAAATTGCTGTTGCCCATGTTCATAAAGCTGCATTAAGTGCAGAAAAAGATATCGCTTTGGAAGAAAGTTTAGCGGAAAAAAGATCTGACGAAGAAATTGAACAATTGTTTGAAGAGAGCAAAAAAGACAATAAAAAGACATCGATCGTCTCGAGGATATTATGGGGAAAATAGAATGTAAATTTTGTGGTAAGCAAAATCAATGTCACGGGCATGAGGAATTAGATGTAGTTATTGCCGGCGACCATAGGGTGCGAAGCAATTCATTTATAAAGAGATTGCTTGATCGTTTTGCCCCTCGCCAAGATACGAAGGAAAATGCACAGCATGCTTCCGGTTATAAAGGGGTTCCTAAAGGGGCCTTGATTAAAAAAGTTGCTCTCGTCGGTCTTCCTAATACAGGTAAAAGCCAGATCTTCAATAATCTCACCGGCGAGTATGCCGTTGTTGCCAATTATCCCAGGACTACTATAGAGGTCAAAAGGACCCTGGTTAAAATTAAGGACCAGTATTTTGAGATCATTGATACGCCCAGTTTGCACAGTCTTTATATCCATAGCGAAGAAGAAATTGTTGTTCGTGATTTAATTTTGGAAGAAAAGCCGGATATCATTGTTCAATGCATTGATGCACTACAGGATAAACAGTCTTTGCTACTGACAGCTGATCTCCTGGAATTAGAAACGCCGATCGTGATCGTTTTAAATGCGATGGATGAGTCGCTCCGCAGGGGAGTTCAGATCGATACCAAGGAACTTGAAAAAATGCTGGGTGTCAAGGTTGTTGAGTCGATCGCAACGCGCGGGATCGGTAAAGAAGAGATCAAGGTCGCCATCGCCAATGCGAAAAAAAGTGAGGCGCGTATAAAATATGGTTTAAGGGTAGAAAATGCTCTTCTCGATGTGATGTCTGCGTTGCCTTTTGATATGGCTTTTAAATTTAAAACAGCCCTTTTGCTTTCTTTAATGGACCCATTTTTGGAAGACTCTCTGGAAAAGAAACATGGGACCTACGCGCTTACCCGCGTAAGGATTGAAGTGGGCAGGATCCGTCACCGGATTAAGGAAGGGATACAGCACGAAGTTCATCATCAGCGGCATCTTTGGGTTGATAATATTTGTATGAAGGTGGTTAAAAAAGAAAAACAGTCTAATGGTCCTTCCCTGGCGCATTATTTTGCCCAGGCCAGCCGTCATCCTGTTTTTGGAATTCCGATCCTCATTGGATTTCTTGCGGTTATTTATTTGAGTGTCGCGAATTCATCGAAATTAACAGATAAGCCTTTGAATGATTTTCTCGTTAATCCTTCACTCAACTTCATTGCCTGGCTTAAGCTCCCTGTTTTTTGGAATGATTTTTTGGTAGGGGATCATGGCCTTTTAACCTTGGGTATATTTAATGCTATCTGTACCGTGCTCCCGATCCTTTCTGTGTTCTTCTTTGTTTATGGATTATTTGAAGACAGCGGCTATATCACGAACTTTAGCGTGTTGACCAAACGGGTTTTTGAAAAGATTGGTGTGACAGGGCAGGCCATTACTTCAATCGTTTTGGGCTTCGGATGTAAAACAATGGCTACCTTAACCACCAGGGGATTGACATCTTATAAGGAGAAGTTCATTACTAATTTTTTAATACTCTTTGCCATTCCTTGTTCTGTGCAGCTATCCATCAACATCGCAATCCTGGCCAAGTTCGGCGTGATTGCTTTGCTCATTGCCTTTGGAACCTTGGGTGTCATGGAGGTCACGGCAGGTATTTTGCTAAATTTTATAATTAAAGATAAAAAGAAAAATTATTTTATTCAGGAACTTCCGGCGATGCGATTTCCCAGTTTCAAAGCCGTTGGTATTAAGACCTATCACCGGATCATATGGTTTTTAAAAGAGGCCCTTCCGATGTTTATGATCTCTGCTGTCGGGCTTTTTGCCGCTGAGAAATGTGGTCTTTTGACGGTACTCAGGCAAGGACTTCATCCTTTACTGGTGGGATGGCTCGGTCTGCCTTCGTCTATGACGGACATTTTTATTCTTGCATTTGCCAGAAGAGAAGCTGCGGCCGGGGTCATTTATAAAATGGCCAGCAGCGGGGGGTTAAATTATATCCAGTCGATCGTCGCGGTAGTTATCACTACGACGTTCTATCCGTGTTTCGCAAGCGTAATCACTTTAAGTAAGGAAATGGGAGTGAGAACAGCAGTGATCATGTCCATCTTGTTTCTGACAACATCATTTACTATCGCAGGTTTATTGCATTGGGGTCTTGTATTTTTGTTGAGATAAAGAAAGGATTTTTATGAATCGTTATAATTGGTATTCCAACGGGTATTTGTATGTATTGGCAGGGTTGTTCGTGTTGGCCGCTGTTCTTTACGGTTCAAATTTTATTGCTAATGAATCACAGGACCGTGCCAGTATAGTCAGGGTTTCCGGTAATGTATCAATTGAACGTTTTGGCAGCAAGTTAACCCCAACGGTCGGAATGGTCTTAAATTCATATGACAAGATCACAACAGCTAAAGGAGCATCCATTGAAGTGACTTTTGATGACGGGCTTAAAGATATAGTGAGGATAGGGACTAATTCTCATGTTGTGCTTGAAAGTGATGTCATTGAAAAAAAGACCAGCATTTTTATGGACAAGGGAGAGATCCTCTTGAAATTAGAAAAACTTGAAAAAGGTTCAAATTTCCAGGTGCGTACACCTACCGCTGTCGCCGGGGTGCGGGGAACAAGTTTTGGAGTTCAACTCAAGGGCAAGGAAGCGATCATTTCAGATTATGAAAGTAAAATCTATGTCAAAGGATTGAATCAAGAGTTTGTTGAGAATGATGATGAGCTGCTTTTAAATGAGGGTTGGAAAGTGCGTGTCAGGCAGTTTGAAAATCCTTCACGTGTTGAAAGGATAACCAGTCAGGAAAGGGCGGTATGGCTGGCCTGGGTCAATGAAGTTGCCGTTTCATCGGCAAGGCCGTCATTAGATCCGCAAAGCCTCAAATCTTCTTCACAAGCGCCTGTAACGTTTTTGTCCATTGTTCTGGACATATTGAATTGTCCGGGAGGCTTGACGGGTCTGCTGATGAAGATGGCTTCATCTGTTTCAGTCATGGCATTCTTATTATATATCGCATTAATGGTCAATATCAGAAAGGTCTTCGTATGAAAATCAAGAACGAACTCGATGAGTATTTGGAACAATTATGGACGATGAAGGAAGCAGGGGAAACGTCGGTGAGTGTCTTGCGGCGAAACCTGACCGATGTCTATAATATGAAATTAATCGAAAGGCTTTCTTCTGAGGGGTTAGTTAAGATAAGCCATGATGCGAAAGAAATTATTCTGACGAGCAATGGTGAGACCCAAGCCCGTCAATTGATCCGGGCCCATCGTCTGGCAGAGAAGCTGATTCATGATGTATTAGGCAGTGATTTTGAAGATGGCGCTTGTGAATTCGAGCATACGGTGAGCTTGGGGTTGGTCAATAGTATCTGCACCATGCTAGGCCACCCCAAGGTATGTCCGCACGGTTTGCCTATTCCTGACGGAGATTGTTGTAAGCGATCAGAAAAGACCGCCCTAAATTGTGCGATCCCTCTTAATCAGCTTAAAGTTGGAATGTCTGCCCGGATTGCCTATGTCAAATCTCTCAATGACCAGCAGATCCATCGTTTTGAGGGCTTATGCGTGCGTCCCGGGGTAACTGTTAAGCTTCATCAAAAATACCCGACCTACGTTATTGAATGTGAGGGGGCGCATATTGCTTTAGATAATGATATCGCTGCCAATATTTCCGTTTGGCAAGAGAATACATAAATATGAATAAAAAAAAGGAGAATAATATGGCACGTATTAAAAAGAAAGACACAGATCCGGTTTCAGAGATTGTCCAAAGTATATCCTACGGGACAGGCTTGATTTGCGCCAAGGTATCAAAATTGGGCAAAGTTACCAATTCAAAAGAATGGAAAGAAGTTGTTTCCAGGACGCAAGGCATGGTTAAGAATGTCGAAAAAAGCATTTCGGGAAGTATTTCAGAGATGCAGGAATCTTTTGATGAAGGGGTGCAGTCCATCGTTGAAGAAGGAAAAATATCCGAGGCACCAAAACCGGCTGCCAGGAAAAAAGTAGAAGTTGATGTCCCGGAAGCAGAGATTGTAGACGAAGAACAGGAAACCGTTGAGCAAGAAAAAGTAGTCACTGCCCGGAAGGAAGAAATCGCTATTCAAGAAGAAATTAAAGTTCAAGAGCAGGAAACGGTGGCCCAAGAGGTAAAAGAAGTAGAAGCCTACCCACCGCTACAGGGGGAACTGGAGCCAACGGGGGATGGTATCGATGATGGTGAAGATCTTATGGATGAGGAAGAGAGTCCTAAGAAGAAAGAAGTTCCCGCCAAAAAAAAGAAGAAAGATGAACTGAAGGCTGATCTTCTTGTTGAAGCTAATGATTTTGAATTCACCATGAAAGAATTCAAAAAAGACGGAAAAGAGCCCAAGAGCTTAATGGGATCTATAAAAAGGAACAAGTCTGAGATCAGTTTAGGCGCCTCAGATCCCCTGGAATGGCTTAATGAATTATTGGCGACCGGTGAGAACGGTCAACCATTGAAATATGATGTCCATGTGACCGAAGAGATTAGTGAAGCCAGGGAAGCTTTTGAAGCAGCATCGGGCTCTGAGAAAACCCAGGCATTGATCAAGCTTAACAGGTTGATCTTGGAACAGGCATATCCTTTAAAGTGCCCCAAGATGCAAATAGAAGAACTGCGAAAACCCAAGCGTTCAAAAGGTTCGGATAGTGAAATGAACCTGAACTAAAGGACAGGATATGAGCTCATCAAAGGCAAATAAGATCATCCGGAAGTTGTTTTACACAACTGGTTCGGTCTTCGGGGAAGCGGACAAGTTCAAAAACAGTTTTGTTGATATAGCCAAGTCATTTAAGGCCGGCTATCAATTGCTGAATGATGAGCCTTTGCCCGTTAAGAAAGAAAGCAGGCAGGAGGCAAGACCCACTGCCCAGCAGCTTGAAGGCATGTATGGATATTTCGGGAAGGTTATTTATGAAAATATCCGGAACAACAATCTTTCTGTTCTTTTTAACTCGGGTTCCGAGCATTTGCAAGAGAAAGCAGATGAGCTGTTAAACGGGATTTCTCCGAAAAAAGAACCGCTTCAGGAAGAAGTGCCCCAAGAGCTTGAGGTGAGTAAAACACTCGAGGCAACGAGCGTTCCATCAGAGGATTCTTTGACGCGATTAAGGAGTGTGGTAGCCCTAAGCCGCTTGAATACGCCACAGTCGCGCCTTGTTCTTTTATCACACATCAAAGATCCTGACAGTCTTATCCGAAGGGTGATCGTTAATTGTATCAATCCTGAAGGTGGCCAGGAAGAGGCTTTCGCCATCGTCAAATTGATCAATGACTCCGATGAAGATGTGGCCAGGATCGCGATCCGTAAATCATCGAAAACACGTAATCGTCTGGCTTTTTCCTATCTTATTTCCAAATTGGACAGTGCCAATGTGAAAATAAGAAAAGAGGCGATCGATGCTTTGGTATTGATCACCGGTTCGGACCTGGGTTTTAGTCCATCGGCGGCAGAAAGTGCGCGTATGGAAGCAGTCGCCCGCTGGCAACAAGTGTGGCAGGATAATCAAATGAATCCGCAATTTCTAATCGATGAGGAAGTGACACGTTTGGTTATCAAAAGGAAGTATGTTGAAAAATCCACAGCAAAGGACCATCAGCAGGTTGAAACGGTTGAGAAAAAAACGAAGGCCAAGGGATCAGTCGAGAAAATAGTATGACCTATAGGAAGATTGAAATAACGCCGACGGGTAAAATGAACGAAAAAGGAAAGACAAAGACTTTTTCTGCTATTCAAAAGGCTTGTGCAGCCATGAAAAAAGGTTTTTCTGAAGGCACTAATGATATGGCTGATGTTTGGATCAAAAGCGAATCTCAGCAGAAGTCTCAGAAGGCAAAGAAATTAAAAGACGGTACTATTGCCATGGCTAAGAATATATCCAGTGATCTTAAAAAAAGTTTTAAAGGGATAACCCCTAAAACGGCTGTTTGTGATATTTCTTACGAATTGGGTGGGGCTATTAAAAAGACAAAGGAAATATTTAATGAGTATATAGATGACCTAACGAGGATACCTCATGGAAAACAATAAATTCTTAATTTTAGGGAAGAACTTTTACGAATGGTATCGGTCTAACAAGGTCCAGTTTACGGCTAAAGATCCGGCCCAGGAACTGGAGCGTGAAATCAATCAAATTGCCGAGTTGATCGACTATGTTAAGGAAAAAAGCCGTAAAATGTAAGTAGTACTACGTATCGGTTTGCGTATATGTGCGAATGTATTAATATATTGATTTTATTTATTATAGAGACGCAGTATAGTGTATATCCTAAGGCCGAATCTAGTGACCTTGTTTTTTGATATTTTAAATAAGAAGTTTTTAACATGAGGAGGGCCTATGTTTACAAAATCATTATTGGCCATTGCCGCAGTTGCAGTGGTAGGGGTCGTGGGGTATAAGATCATCAAAAAGAAAAACCCCGAATTTCTTAATAAGATCAAGGAAGGTACAAATAATTTCTTTGAAGGCGCTTCAGAAGCTTTCAAAGAGGGCTATGCCAGCGCCAGTCCCAGTACAGTTGCGGCATAGTTTTTTGTCTTTCTAAGGAGGGGGTATGGCAATTACCAAGATAAAGAGTGAGCCTGTGATTCAAAAACCTGTTGAGTCAAGGGTTGCTAAGAAACAGAACGAAACGGGAAATGAATCCGCGAGGGCAAAATACTTTATGCCGGCCCAAGAAGAGAAAGCGAGTGTATTGGAGATCATTGCTGATCTGGAGACCCAGCTGGAAGCTGCCTTTAGCATTAAAGATGAACAAGCCAGTGAAATCGCGAAATTAGAAAAAGAGCTGGAAAAGGCAGGAGAACAGATCGCGATCGGCGATGCCAAGGCTAAGGAATTACAGGAATTGTCAGCCTCGCAAGAGAAACTGAATTCATATCTTGAGTTCCTGGAGAATGAACGGCTAAGCTCCATTGAGAGGGTCAGGGCATTGGAAGTTCAATCAGAAATGTCAGGCCGCGAAAAGCAGGAATTGATCAGGAAACTGGAAGAAATATCAAAGGAATTAAAAGTAAGAGATTCGCGTCTAGAGCAGATGGAGCAGGAGCTTAATAACGCGCATATGACAACACAGAATTTTCAAAACCGCATTCACATGGCCCAAGAAGAAAAAGAAGAATCCCGCAGGAAATTGGAGCAGATTTCAGAAGAGTTCAGGACCAGTATAGTAGAAAAAGAAACATATAAACGCGATTTGCAACAAGCTAAAGAAGATTTGGATGAGATCCGTGTCATGCTCGCAGACACACGGACCAAGGCCAAAGGACATTTTTATAAAAAGAAGGCATAGATCATCTTCTAAAAGAAAGGGTTTACCAAATGGCAAGAAAAGTCAGGGGCCTCGATGTAGGTACAATGAATTTAGTGGGAGCGACCCAAGCTGATGACGGGTCGATCAAGATAAAATTAATGCGTCATTGTTTTCTTGACGTTGATGTCAGCCCTTTTACCAAAAAGATGTTGCTTCAACAAAAAGTCCAGTATGTGGAAATGGGCAAAAAAGTATATATCCTGGGAGAATCCGCTTTTGAGTTGGCAAATATCATGAATAAGGTTATCCGTCGGCCGATGAGTGCAGGAGTTATGAGCCCTAAGGAAGCAGATGCTGCGCCGATCTTTGGTCTTCTGGTTGAGGCTGTTTTAGGCAAGCCTGAGGCTCCGGGAATTCCTTGCTACTATTGTGTACCGGCAAATCCGGTAGATGCTGATTTTAACATTGTTTACCATTCAGGGATCATCGCCGGTGCGCTTCGAAATATCGGATATGTACCTAAGGAAATGAATGAAGCGCATGCGGTCGTATTCAGTGAATTAGCTGATCAGGATTTTACAGGGATTGGTATTTCCTGCGGCGGCGGGATGGTCAATGTCTGCGTTTCGTATAAAACTATTCCTGCGGTTTCTTTTTCGACGAGCCGCGCAGGGGACTGGATAGACAAGAACGTAGGACAGGTGCTTGGAATTAATCAAACCAGGGCTGCGGCTATCAAGGAAAAAGGGGTCAATCTCAAAAGTCCTAAAAACCGCGAACAGGAAGCAGTGGCTATTTATTATCGTAATCTTATCAGCTATACATTAGCGAATATCAAGGCAAAATTTGAATCGACCGAAGGGATCCCGCAATTCCCGGACCCTGTAGATATCGTTTGTTCCGGCGGGACATCCTTGGTTGGCGGATTTATCGAAGTTTTTGAAGAAGAGTTAAGGAAGATCGATTTTCCCATACCGATCAATAAAATCAGGCTGGCCGGAGAACCGTTAAATGCTACGGCTAAAGGCTTGCTTTTGGCGGCACTTAACGACGAAGAAATGGGACTGGAAGAACCCAAGAAAACGGGTAAGTAGGGGCAGGCTGGGTTGAGGATGCTCTTATATTAAGGTCGGGTATTTTTGTGTATTCCCTCCATTGGCCTGCCTGTCGGCAGGCAGGAGGAGGGGAATAGTGACTATAAATGAAGAGACCTGATGCAAAATTTTTTTACCAGTCCAACAGATTATATTTTCATCCTATGCGGTGTCGCCGTATTGTTCCTTTCCGCGATTTATTTATTACTACAAAAACAGTTTAAATCGATCGTCAAATTTAACTCCCTCCTAGGTGACTATACCCAATTGCAAGAATCAACCGCACAGATGATGAACGCAGAAAAATTTACTGCGTTAGGGGAAATGGCCGCCGGGATCGCCCATGAATTAAATCAGCCTTTGAATGTGACTAAGATCATTTGCCAGGGGATATTGAACGATATTCGTAAGGATCGTTTTTCCCTCGAAGAACTTAAGAAAGACCTGCCTGAGGTGGTGATCCAAATGAACAAGATGGCAGAGATCATCGAACATATGCGGGCCTTTACGACTTCACGGGAAGGTGCGCCCAAGAAGCCTTTTGAAGTCAATACAGTGATCGAAAATGCTTTTAAATTCACAGGTACTCAGATGTCATCCCATGGTATTGAGGTAAAAAAAGAATTAGCCTCCTCATTGCCTATATTGACCGGTGATGAAGTGGCGATCGAGCAGGCTGTTTTGAATATCCTCTCCAATGCCCGAAACGCCGTTGAAGGATCGGGGAGAAAAGAAAAGAACATAGTCGTTAAAACCTGCCTGACAGAAAACAAGGATAATATTTGTATTGAGATCACGGACAACGGCCATGGGGTTGCCGAAGATATCCGCGATAAGATATTCCAGCCTTTTTTTACAACTAAAAATGCCCTGGCTCCTGACGGAAGACCGGTTAAAGGCAAAGGCTTAGGACTCTCTGTCGCTCAAAAGAGCGTTCAAGACCACGGAGGGGAAATTGTTTTGACCAGCGAAGTGGGAAAAGGTTCGGCATTTAGAATCTTATTGCCGGTTAAGGTTTAGAGAAAGGTCTTTTATGACTAACGGTGCCCGTAAGAAGATTTTGATCATTGATGATGCTGAGATGGACAGGACATTGCTTAAGAAGATACTGGAAGAGAATTATGAGATCCTGGAAGCAGACAATGGGCAAAATGCTTTAGAAGTCATTGCCCAAGGATTGCCGGATATTATCCTTTTGGATATTCATATGCCGGTGATGGACGGCTTTGAGCTTTGCCGCCGATTAAAAGCAGATGATATCAACCGGTCTATCCCGGTCTTATTTTTTACTTCTTCTTCGGATATTGAAAATAAGATCAAAGGTTTTAGTGCAGGTGCCGTTGATTACGTGACCAAGCCGATCATATCGGCCGAAGTCAAGGCCCGTGTCTACGCACACTTACAGATCCGGCAGTTGGAACAGGAACGCCTATTGAAGCTTGAAGAAGAGAATTTGGTCATGACGGAGAAATTCAAGAATGCCGACCAAAAATTAAAAGAGTTCACGGCCCAGATCATACAGACCGAGAAAATGGCTGCTATCGGCGAGATCACCGCCGGTGTTGCCCATGAATTAAAGCAGCCGCTGAATGTGATCAAGATCATATGCCAATCCATCATGAAGGACATTGAAAAACAGCGTTTTGATATTGAAAGCGCCAAGCAGGACCTTCCTGAACTTTTAAACCAAATGAACCGTATGGCCCATATCATTGATCATATGCGTGTTTTTTCCAGACGAACTGTCGGAACAGCGCAGGAAGAGCTGGGTATCAATGAGACCATTGATGCTGTTTTTATCTTTCTGGGGCAGCAATTGTTAAACCATAACGTAGCCATTGTTAAGCGCTATGGGGAGAATTTGCCTAAGATCAAAGGAGATCCGATACGCGTTGAGCAGGTGTTTATGAATATTATCACCAATGCCCGACAGGCCATGATGGCGGTATCCAAGAAAGACATGAAAATCGAGATTAAAACATATCTGAGCGAAGACAAAAAGAACGTGATCGCCGAATTTAAAGATAACGGTCCCGGCATTCCTCCGGATATCAGGGAAAAGATCTTTGAAGCATTTTTTACGACCAAGGCAGAGGGTGAGGGAACAGGCTTAGGCCTTTCTACTGTCAAGAAGATCGTCGAAGAGCATGGCGGAAAGGTCCAAGTTGATAGCGCCCTCGGAGAATGGACAAGCTTCCGGGTATTCTTGCCGGCAGTGGTTTAATATTAAGGAGAAGTTATATGGAAGATTGCAAAGTTTTGATCATGGAAGATGACGAGGCTGCCCGGAACATGCTTGCTCGTGTGATTAAAAAAGAAGGTTTTATGGTATTGACTGCTGAAAACGGACGCATCGGGCTGGATGTTTTTAAGAAAGAAAGCCCATTGATCGTTGTCAGTGATCTGAAAATGCCGGAAATGAGCGGTTTGGAAGCTTTGAAAGAAATGAAAAAGATCTCTTCCAGGGTACAATTTATTCTTATGACGGCTTTTGGGGAAGTCGATACGGCCATCGAGGCTTTGAGGGAAGGGGCCTTGGATTATATTAAAAAACCCATTGATCTCGATGTACTGACCCTGGCCATAGGGCGGGCCAAAGAAAAAATAGAAAATGAAGACAAACTTTATGAATTTTTCCCTCAAATCCTTTTAGCTGAGGATGATCAAATGGCCCGTGAGCGGCTTGCCAACATATTAAAGAAAGAAAGCTGGAAAGTCATACCTGTTGCTGATGGTGAGGAAGCCTTGAAAATGTTCCAGCAGGAAAAGATCGATATTCTTTTGACAGATATCAAGATGCCCAAATTAGACGGCTTGGAAGCACTTCACGAAATGCGCAAGATCACCCAGGATTTCGAAGCGATCATTATGACCGGCTATGGGGATGAGGCATCGGCTATCAAGGCCATGCATGAAGGGGCGATGAATTTTCTTAAGAAGCCCATTGACCTTGATAATTTATCTGTGCTTATCGAAAAAGCTATTGAAAAGCTCCATATCACACGTTCTTTAAAATACCGTACGCGGGAAGTGGAGTTAGCCAAACAAATTATTAATAAAATCAGTGAGCATAAATGAAAATACGAAAAGTCCTCATAGTCGATGATGATGATCTGGCCCGGCAACAACTTGATAAGGAGCTCAAACGGCAATATTGCGAGACCTTTTTGGCTGCTAATGGGCAAGAATGTAAAACTATTTTCTCCCGCGAAGCCATTGATATCTTGTTGATGGATGTCAAGCTTCCGGACATTAACGGTTTGGAATTCATTAACGAGGCCAAGATACTAAGGCCTAATTGTCAGATCATTGTCATCACCGGTTACGGCAGTGAAGAGATCGCTATCCAATCCCTGAGACGCGGGGCCATCGACTATCTTGAAAAGCCCATCAAGTTTGAAGAGCTGGCAGCTTCTCTGGGACGTGCCCAGGAGAAATTATCAGCCAAGGAAGAGCTTTCCTATAAAAATACGCTTCTGGTGATTGATGATGATATCAGCGCTCTGGGGCCCATTAAACGCTTCCTGGAAAAAGAAGGTTATGAAGTTTTTACGGCACCCAGCGGCAAAGAAGGATTGTCTCTCATCGAAAAAAGTAAAATAGATGTCCTTATTACAGACATTAATATGCCGGATATGAACGGTATTGAAGTTTTGCAAAATGCCAAGAAACTTTATCAGGATATCGAAGGGATCGTGGTTACCGGGCAAAAAGATGAGGTCCTGGCCATTGAAGCGCTAAGGGCAGGGGCTGTGGATTATATTACCAAGCCAGTCAATCTTGACGAGCTTTTGATCTCCGTGGAAAAAGCCCGGGAAACGATCAATTTAAACCGCGACAGGCTTTACCGCAACCGTGAATTAAAGATCTCTTCAGAAATCATCGCCAAGATGAACGAAGAGCTTGAGCGGCGCATTGACGAACGCTCTAAGGAATTGAGCCAAACCCAGTCACAGCTTTTTCAGACTTCCAAGCTGGCTACACTCGGAGAGATGTCCGCGGGCCTCGCGCACGAGATCAATCAGCCGTTGGGCGGTATTGCCCTGATCTGTGCCAATATCAAGAAATCCATCCAACGGGGAAAATTTTCGATAGAAATGTTGACGGAAGATATCGCTGATATTGAGAAATCCATCCAGCGCTGCACAAGGGTCATCCAGCATATGCGCACCTTTGCCCGTCAGGATACCTTGAGATTTATCGAGGTGGATGTGCCTTCGACCATCAATTCAGCCATGAGCTTATTGGGTGAACAGCTTAGGCTTCACGAAATTGAAGTGGCCCTGGACTTTCCTGCAGAGCTACCCAAGATCTCGGGGGAACCATTTCAGCTCGAGCAGGTGTGGATCAATTTGATGTCCAATGCCAGGGATGCCATGGATGAAAAAGAAAAAAAGATCAAGGACGGCCGTTTACCGCCCGAAGAGTACCGTAAAAAACTGATCATCAAGGTATTTCCTGATAATGATTCTAAGTCCATTGTGGTCAAATTTTCTGACAATGGCACAGGTATTTCAAAAGAACATACAAAGAAAGTTTTTGAACCTTTTTTTACGACCAAGGAAGTAGGCAAAGGTTCAGGCCTTGGCTTATCGATCACCTATGGCATCATCGAAAGCCATAAGGGCAAGATTGGCGTGGAAAGTGAAGAGGGCAAAGGTGTAACCTTTATTGTTTCTTTACCTATCGGAGTTGAAAATGACAGCGGAAAATAAAATAAAAATCCTCGTTATTGATGACGAAGAAATATTGCGGGACCGATTAAAAAGGCTTCTTGAGCTGGATGACTATGAGGTCGTCACCGCCGAAAACGGCATCAAGGGATTGGAAGAATTCGCCAAATTCAAACCCGATATTGTTCTGCTGGACATCAAGATGCCGGGGATGGATGGTATCGAGGTGCTGGAGCGCATCAAAAAGATGCCTAATACCGCCGAAGTTTTCATCATGACAGGACACGGTGGTTTGGAAACAGCGATCCAGGCCATGCGTAACGGGGCCTTTGATTATATGACCAAGCCTATTGATTATGACGAATTAGAGATCAATCTCAAAAGAGCTTTGGAAAAGAAGATCCTGCGTCAGCAGCTTGACAGTTATGTGCGTGATATCGAGGAAGCCAATTGTAAATTAAAAACACAAGGGGCCCAATTGCTCCAAGCGGCTAAATTAACAGCTGTCGGTGAGTTGGGAGCCGGTGTGGCCCATGAGATGAATCAGCCTCTGATGGCGATCGCTTCCCATCTGGAAATCCTATTGATGAATCCTGTCATCTCGTCTGATGTCAAGATCAATGAAAAGATACTTAAAGTAAAGGACCAATTCGCCCGTCTGGGGACCATTGTCAGACGTATGCATGAATACTCCTCCGGCAGGACAGGGACTTACTTAAGTGAATCCGTCAATCGTCCGGTACAGGATGCGATCTATCTTTTTGCCCAGCAATTAAAAGATCATAATATCGAAATTACTTCTAACCTGCCTGACGATTTACCCAAGCTCTATATCGACCGTTATCAGATCCAGGATGTTGCCATCAACTTTTTGATCAACGCGAGGGACGCTATTGATGATGCCTTTGCACAAAAAGAAGGCGGCCATATGCATCTTTTTTCTAAACTTCTGCCCGAACATAAATGTGTTGTGAGCGGCCTTATTGATAACGGTATTCCTATTAAAGAAGGGACGGAAACAGAACTTTTAAACCCCTTTTTTACGACTAAACCCGTCGGTAAGGGTACAGGTCTTGGTCTTTCGGTTTGCTATAACATCGTGAAAAACCATAACGGCCTCTTGAGCTTTACAAAGATCAGCGGAGGGCGGAAAATATTTTATTTTGTCCTTCCTGTTGATAAGGACAGAAAACTGGCTGATGAATCCAATTTGATCGAGGTGATCAACGAGGAATTAAGACAAGCGAATCAGTAATATTAATAGAGGAGCCTCTTATGGCAAATGAAACTCATAAAGGATGTATTCTTTTAACCGATGATGATGACGCTATCCGCGAGTCGTTAGGTGAGTTGCTGGAGTCATTCGGTTTTAAGGTCTATACGGCGAATTGTGTGGATGCAGCCATCAAGGTGCTTGAGACCAACGATGAGATCGAAGCAATGATCAGCGACCTGAAAATGCCGGGTAAATCAGGACATGATCTTTTGAAATATTTGAACGACGTCAAAAAGACCATACCTTTGATATTTTTGACCGGTTACGCGACTCTGGAAAGCTGTCAAGAAGCGGTCCGTGACGGAGCTTTTGATTATATTCTTAAACCCATTGAGAACAAGGACAAGGTGATCCTGCCATTGACCCATGCCGTAGAAAAAAAGCGCATGGAAAAACGGATGCAGGAAATCCAGATAGATATTATCCAAATGGCAGAGGAACATCAGGCCATTCTCGATGAACTTCTGATAGATGCTGAAATGAAGACAAAGGTCCAGGACAAGATCGAAAAGATTTTGAATAAATGGGATAACAAAAAGAAGTAACGCTTGAGGTGTCTTATGAAAAAAGAACCCCGCAGCTCTTGGGTGGCATTAACGAGTGATACCATGCGTTTCTTGGGGCAGTGTGCCAAATCCATTGAAAATTCTGTTTCCCAGCCTTCTTCCCAGGAGACACCTTCAAACCTGACTCTTGTCCTTGTAAAACCGTTTGAATCCTCCAAGGCTGAGACACCGGCTGTGATCAACAATGAGGTGGCCCGCCTTACTATTTCAGAAACAGAAGAATGTCTCCGTGCCAAGGTTTATATTCGGGATTTTTCTTCCTCTTCAAAACCGGCGAGGCTTGGGGCCTTGAATCAAATCAAGAGATTGTCCAAACCGATCGCCAAGATCATTTTAAAAAAGCTTCTTGCACAAGAAAAAGACACACTTAAACAGGTTGAAGTCTTGGGAGCGCTGGCCACTTGCAATGGGAAAATAGAAGGGGACAGAGGATTCTTAAGAGCTTATCTTTCTGATGTTAATTCGGAGATCAGGCTTTCTGCATTGAGGGTCTTTTCGAAATACGAAGATGAAGAATGTTTTGAGATCCTTTCCCAGGCGATCAAAGACCCGCAAGCTGATATCCGTCGTGAAGTTTTAAATTTGATGTGCCGAATTTATGGCCTTCGAGCCACTCCTTTGATAATGCGATTGCTGCATGACGTGGATGATAGTGTCCGTAAATCTGCCATTACGCTGTGTTCAACATTTGAATCCCGGGATGCGGTTGGTGTGCTTATTACGATGTTGAATGATCAGAATATGGGGATTCAAAAAGATGTCAAGGCCGCTTTAGAAAAGATCACTAAACATAGTATTGTATTTGATGTCAATGGTTCTAAAACGAGTCGTGATCAGGCTTATCAAGCATGGATATTATGGTGGGTAGACCATCAGGCTGATCATTAATGGACTTAAAAGATAAAGCATATGTCATCACCCAGTGAAGAAAATATAAGTAATGATCTTGAAGACGTAGGGGCCCGCCTAAAGCGGCTTAACGCCAGGGTCAGATCTCTTGCTTCCGGCAAGACAGGCGAAACTAAGGCGCCGCCGGCTGCGGTCGAGGGGGCAAAGAATATGTCCGTTGATCAGATGCGCGAAAAGTTGCGTACGATCAATCAATACCTGCGCCGGAAGTTAGCCGACGGGACCACCATTGATATACATAAACATGAGGTTCCTCAAGAAGAAGTTCCCCAGATTGAAACTCCTAAAGTTGAGATCCCCCGAAGAACGATCCCTGAACCGATTTTCCAAAAGCCGGTTTCAAAAGAAGTGGTCTCTGAAAATGTCAAAGATGAAATGCTTCCTGATAACGACATCTCAGCACCTTCACAGCCCCAGGAAAAAACAACTTCAGTATCTCTTCCTAGTACAGGCGCTCCTTCATATGAAGGTCCTTTGAAAGAGCGTTTAGGTGTTGGGTTGGATGTTGGGACGGCATATCTTTTAGCTTCCCGGGAGGTTGAAGGGTCAAAGGTTTTTGTTAAAACAGAACGCAACGCTTTTCTTTCCGTCAGGACAGACCAAGCCACTCAGGATTTCTTAAAAGAATTAAGGATCAAATATGTATCACTGGGCAACAGTGTGTTCGTCCTGGGGAATCTTGCCCATAAGTTTGCCAATATCCTCAACAGCGAAGTGCAGCGTACCATGAGCATGGGCATTTTAAACCCATCTGAAGGTGAATCTATTTCCATCATTAAGATGATCGTCCAGAATATTCTTTGGCAGCCCCGGGAAAAAGGCGAGATTTGCTGCTTTTCTGTCCCTGCCAATCCGGTCGACAAGAATCAGGACACCATTTATCACCGCAGTGTTTTTGAAGGGATATTGAAGACCTTAGGGTATGAGCCTCTGGTTATTGATGAGGGATACGCTGTTGTCCTTTCCGAATTGGAATACAAGAATTTTACGGGAGTGGGTGTCTCTTGCGGCGGCGGGATGGTCAATGTTTGCGCGGCGTACCGTTCTGTACCGTTGATCTCTTTTTCTATGACACGCGGCGGTGACTGGATCGATAAAAGTACAGCCAAGGTCTTGAATATGCCAATCAGCCAGGTCACGACCATCAAAGAGCAGGGTATGAATTTAAAAGCGCCAAGATCCAGGGAAGAAGAAGCGTTGGCTATTTATTACCGCAATTATATCCGTTATTTTCTGGAAAATATGGCCCAGGTTTTTACCAAGGCCCAGGAGACCCCTCAATTTAACGAGCCCATTGATATTGTTTTTGCCGGAGGTTCCTCGCTGGTGGGAGGATTCCTGGATGTGGTCAAGGAAGAACTGCGTAATGTTCAGTTGGGGATCACGGTCAATGAGATCAAGATCTCCGAAGACCCTTTTACAAGTGTCGCCCGAGGGTGTCTATTCCAAGCGATCAACACTCAAGAGTCGAAGGTTTAAATGGATATCGATAAGACAATACAAAATTTGTCGCAAAAAGTAGCCGAGATCGAATCTGCTTATACCAAGCTTAATGAGATGTTGTTCTCGATAGAAGCGAATTTGAATAAATCGCTGGAAGAAGAATCTGTCTTGAATGCGAAGCTAAAAGAATTGATAGCCAAAAAATCTGCTGTGGGGAGCGGGAACGGGAAACATCCGGAAACGTCTGTTATGCCCGATGCTGTTTCGCAAGACCATAAGGTTGAGGTCCAGGATCCAACAGCGCAAATGGAAAAATTATTGCAAGGAACCCTGGATGTGCTTGGGGACAAGATATCTGACCGATTAATGGCGATGTTAAAGGACTTAAAGAGCATCCCTGTAGAAATGCGCGCCACCCGGATCCACGAGGTCAAGCAGGCGGCCGACGCGGAATTGATCGATCTATCAGGCCTTTATAAACATGAAAATGTGCAAAGCAATATCGAGGACGTTGGTGTGACTGAAACAGAAGCCAAGGGTATTGATAAGAACCTGGAAAAATTAAGGCAGTTAAGGCAGTCGCGGTTAAAGCAGTAGGTGAAGCTATGTTAATGACAATTTTTATTTTATATTTTATATTCGTGGCGGTCGTAGGCGTGTTTATCTCCTTTTTACTTATCAAACAGGATTTGGAGATCCGCCGGCAGAAAGCAATTATTGATGAAAATGCGTCTCGGTCTCAGAACAATACCAAGGAGCTTGAGAAATTTTATGTGGAAAAGAAACAATTACAGGCGGACATGGACAATGAGATCGCGGCCATTGAAGCTAAATTGGAGGATGAACGTAATGTAGCGGCCATGGCTGTTAAAAGTTCTGAAATGCTTAAGGTGCAATTAAAAGAGCAAAATGAGAATTCTTTACAGCTCCAGACCCATCTGAAAGAGCAGCAGGAAGATTACTTGAGGCTTAAGGCTCAATCACGCCAGCAGCAGGAAGACCTCTTGAAGTTAAAAACTGAAATACAAAAATTAGATGAACAATTGCAGCATGCCAATGAAACGCGGCTGATTGAAGTACGTAATGAATCGCAGAAATGGGCTGAAATATTGCAATCCAAAGAGAGTACCCTGCAAAAGCTGGGTTCTGAGACTTCTTCGATGGAGTCGGTGATGGATTCCCTGGCATTGATATCTAAAGAAATGAATCGACGCCTGGAGGATTATTCTTCCAAGGTAAAATTATTGGATGAAAAAGCACAAGAGAATTTGGAATTAATGGCTCAATTGGAACATTAAAGGGGAGTTTATATGCCTAAAGTACTGTTGGTTAATGACGTGGCCATCGTTAACAAGATCATGAAGAGAAAACTTGAGTCTGAAGACGGGTTTTTTGTTGACACGGCTTTAACAGGCAAAGAGGGAGTAGCATTGGCACAGGTAAATACGTACGATATTTTCCTTTTGGATTTTTATATGCCTGATATTAACGGCGATGAGGTCTGTGCTGCCATCAAAAGTGCAGGGAAAAGCCCCAAGGCCTTAATTTTTTACATTTCTTCGATGGATAAGACCTCCATGGCGGATGTCATTCAAAAGACCGGGGCATCCGGACATCTTGATATGTCGGGGGATACGTCAGAGCTTGCAGAAAAATTAAGGAATTTGTTAAAAGGATAACCCATGGCTGATTGTAAGAAACTTATTGAAGCTTTTGATCAAATTGCTATTGGGGTTAATCTTTCTGATCTAACTTCAGATGATGATTTTAACAAAATTCTTGCCAGTATTTCTTCCTTGGGTTCACAGCCCGATATCGAATCGCTGCCTGTATTGGCCAATGCGTTTAAGATCACTTTATCTGCCTTGAGTTCCTTGAAAACAATTTCAAAAATAGAGGTGATAGAAGATATTCTTTCATTCTTCTGCAGTTCTTTGAAGGCTGCCTTAGGCTGTTTGGATAGAGATGAAGACCCTGTTGAATATATCAAACCTTATGAAGAGAAATTAAAATCCTTAATAAGCGGCAACGGGGGCATTCTTCCTGAGACGTTTTTTGATTCTCATGAAATTGAAATCCCCGGATTTGTGAGCTCCGTGAATAGTCTCCTCAATGATGCCCAGGATTCTCTATTAGTATTGGGGCAATCTCCTGAAGACAAAAGTAAGATTGATAGCATTTTTAGGGATTTTCATACTCTTAAAGGTGAGGCCAATCTGACCGGCCTGGTGAGTATAGCGGCCCTTTCGAGTGAAGCCGAGAACTTTCTTAGTACCATGCGTACAGGAGCCATCAAGATAGACTCAGAGATCTCTACGGTTTTAATGAAGGTGATCAATCGGCTGCGTGGAATTTTAACTACCTTATCGACTGATCCTGCCAAGGCTGCAGCAGTTGACGTGGCTGTTTCTGTCAGCGAGCTGCAGGGGCTATTGGCCCGGAAAAAGGAAACGGCTGCATTAGCGTTCTCCTCACAGCCGCCGGTTCTTGATTTTTCCGACGGCCCTGACATACTTCTTGGTTTTATTGCTGAAGCTAATGAACATTTGGTGAATGCGGAAAGCGCGGTGCTTACTCTTGAATCATCCCCGGATGACAAGGAGGCTATCAATAGCATTTTCCGGTCTTTCCATACGATCAAAGGGGCTTCCAGGTTCTTGGATTTAAAGGATATTCAGATCTACGCACACGAAGCAGAAACCATGCTGGATATGGTGCGCAAGGGCACTCTTCCTTTTGAAGGGCACGTCGTTGAGCTTTCGCTTTCATCTATTGATGGATTAAGGATGCTCTTGGGGCTTTTGCAGGAACAGATGAGTAATAACGGTCAAATTAAAGGTAATTATCCTGATATCGGCCCTCAAATTGCAGAGTTAAGAGAAGTAAGCATGCTTAAGAAAAATCAGCCGATCGGGGATATTTTGATCAAGCAGGGAGCTATTACCGACGTAGAATTGAACCAAGCTTTAAAGATCCAAAAAGAGATCACTCCCAATGTCAAAGTCGGGGATATTCTGGTGGAGACCAAGGCTGCCAGCACTAAACAGATCGATGATGCACTCTCAAATCAAAAAACCGGTGCCTCTGTCGGAGCATCGATCAGGATACAGCTGGATAAATTGGATGCCCTCATGGATTTAGTCGGAGAACTTGTGATATCTGAATCACAGGTCATTCAAAGTCCGGAAATGTCCGGGGTCAAACAACAGCATTTCCAGCGAAATCTTGTTGAACTCGATAATATCACCAGGAATTTGCAGCAGCTGGTCATGGGCATGCGCTTAGTACAGATGGGGCCGGTGTTCCATAAAATGGAACGCCTTGTCAGGGACCTTTCCAAGGCCGTCGGCAAAGACATTACGATAGTTATAAACGGTGAGGAAACCGAGATCGATAAGAACATGGCAGAATTGGTTGCTGATCCTTTGATGCACATGGTGCGCAATGCCCTGGATCATGGCATTGAATCTAAGGAAGAACGCCTCTCTCAAGGGAAGCCTGCGATAGGCAGGGTGGAGCTTGTCGCTTATCATAAGGGCGGATTTGTCGTCATCGAAGTCAGGGATGACGGCAGAGGTCTTAATCGTGACAAGATCTTCAGGAAAGCCCTTGAGCGCGGGCTTGCCCGGTTGGATGAAAAACTTTCCGATACTCAGATTTATAGTTTGATCTTTGAACCCGGTTTTTCGACGGCCGAAGTAGTGACGGAAGTTTCCGGCCGCGGGGTGGGGATGGACGTCGTTAAAAAGAATGTGGACAGGCTCCATGGCAAGATCAATATATCTTCACAAGAAGGTAAGGGAACGGTCTTTGCGATTTTTTTCCCTATCACCTTAGCTATTGTCGACGGGATCGTTGTTCAGGTGGGGCAAGAGCGATATGTGCTTCCCATCAATTCAGTTATTGAATTCATCCAGCCTAAGGAATCAGATCGTGTCAGGGTATACGGTAAAGAAGAAATATATAAAATTTACGATAAGGTTTATCCGTTGATCCATTTGGACGAAGTGTTTGATATTGCGGGAGGGAATGAGAATTTCGAGCAGCAAACGATTTGTATCCTTGAATCTGATCATGGCAGGGCCTGCATCGTGGTCGATGAGCTTTTAGGCCAGCAGCAGGTGGTGATCAAGAGTTTGGGCGAGAAGTTAATGAATATTCCCGGCATCAGCGGTGCGTCCATTTTAGGCGACGGTCGTGTAGGTTTGATCCTTGATGCCAGCACTCTTATCGAACTTTCGATCAAACAGGGAGCCAGCTAAATCCTATGTCGGAAAGTTTTTCTTGCATCGTCCAGGCGGGACATCTGGCCTATAGTGAAGACCCCGCTTTTCTTTGTGCGATATGCGGCAATGGTGTCATCATCACATTGCGTGACCGGATCTTATGTATTGGAGGTATGGCCCATGTTGTTTATCCGAAACTTGAAGCAGAAAACAGGCCGACGAATTTTCATGTGGGTACGGCCCTTCGCTCCCTTATCAAGGTCCTTCTTGACCTGGGAAGTACTTCAAGCGCTCATATTGAAGCGCAAATCTTTGGCGGCGGGCATCAAAACGGTTTGGGGAAAAAGAGAGCGGAAGATTGTGTGCGGGAGATCCGTAAGATTCTTAAGGAAAAGAAGATCAATATCATCTCTGAGGATGTCGGAGGTTCCCTGGGCCGGAAGATTATTTTTAATACAAGTAATGGCGAGACTGCGGCGATCAAAACATCCAGGATCCGCCGTATGGATTGGCTTCCTGAATGGGAGCACCAGATAGGTGTTAAAAGAATCGCTTACGCGCGTGGGGAATAAGATGGATTTGTCGATGCACTTGATCCCCCTGAGGGATTTGGAATACCGGACCTTGGTCAAGTTGATCTACGAGAAAAGCGGGATCAATTTAGGTGACAATAAACAAGAGCTCTTGAAGACCCGTTTAGGCAAGCGATTGCGGGCATTGGATATCAAAACTTATGGTGAATATTACGATTATGCCACCGATCCTGATAATGTTGGTGAGATGACGAATTTGATCAATGCCATTTCGACTAATTTTACCTCGTTTTATAGGGAGTCACAACATTATGATTTTTTGCTCAAGACCGTGTTGGGAGAGATCGTCAAGAATAAGCAGGCATTGCACTCCAGAAAGATCCGTATCTGGTGTGCGGCAGCGTCTTCAGGAGAGGAGCCGTATACACTGGCATTAACCCTGCTGGAATATTTTAAGAACAGTTCGGGTTGGGATATTAAATTGTTGGCAACAGATATTTCTTCAAAGGTTTTGAGCCACGCGTATCAGGGGATTTACTCTGAAGATAATGTTAAAATGGTCAAGTCTGCTCTTCTGAGCCGTTATTTTGATAAAGAAAGACAAGATGATGAGATCATGTACCACGTTAAGGATGAGGTCAAACGAATGATCGTTTTTCGCCGATTAAACTTAATGGACCCTGTGTTCCCTTTTCAAGGACCTTTTGACTTTATATTCTGCCGCAACGTAATGATCTATTTTGATTTGCCGACACAAGAAAATCTCATTGAGAAATTATTAAAATATCTGGTTGTTGGCGGATACTTTTTTACCAGCCATTCGGAGAATTTGCCTCAGTCATTTCGCGACCGGGTGGAGATCGTCGCTCCGGCGACATACAGGAAAATCAAATGATAAAAGTCCTCATTGTTGATGATTCGGCGGTGGTGCGTTCGCTCTTAAAGCACGGGCTTGGTAAATGTGCGGACTTTGAAATTATTGAGGCGGCCCCTGATCCTTATATCGCCCGAGACCGGATCATTCAGTATAGTCCTGACGTTATTATTCTTGATGTGGAAATGCCGCGCATGGACGGGATCACCTTTCTTGAAAAGTTAATGCAGTCAAAACCCATGCCGGTTGTTATTTTTTCTTCTTTGACGCCCGCGGGATGTGCGACAGCGCTGAGAGCCATGGAACTGGGGGCTATTGAAGTGATCCATAAGCCGTCACTTGATGTCGCTACCAAACTTAATGAAATGATCGAAATTTTAGGCAATGCTGTTCGAGCGGCCTATGCTGCGCGGCATCGATTCATCGGCGGGAAAGCTTCGAAGGTGATCGTTAAGTCTTATACCCAAGACGGAGCTATGATCAAAACAAGCGATAAGGTGGTCGTTATCGGGGCATCCACCGGAGGGACCGAGGCCCTAAGAGTTCTTTTACCCGCCTTACCTGCAACATTTCCCGGTATTGTGATCGCCCAGCATTTACCCGAACACTTTATCAAAGTCTTTTCGGAAAGCCTGGCTAAAATTTGTTCCATGGAAGTACGTGAAGCCCGTGACCAGGAAACTGTGCGCCAGGGTTTGATCATGATCGCCCCCGGCAACCATCATATTGTGCTTCGACGAAGCGGGGCCAGGTATTTCGTGGAGATCAAGGATGGTCCTATGGTGTATTATCAGCGTCCTTCTGTGGAAGTCCTGTTCGATTCAGTGGCCAAGTATGCCGGAAGCAATGCTATTGGGGTTATTTTGACCGGTATGGGGCGGGATGGGGGCTTGGGACTTAAAAATATGAAAGATGCGGGCGCTTTTACGATCGCCCAGGATGAGCATTCGTGTGTTGTTTACGGCATGCCTAAGGTTGCTGTTGATCTAGGGGGAGTGAACAAAATCCTGCCATTAGAGGATATCCCCGGTGAATTGATGCGTCAGGTTTCAAAGGAAAATTAATGAATTATGAAGAATTAATCCCTGTTGGGATGGAAAAAGTCTTTCTTTTGCCCGGCGAACTCTGTGTTGCTGAAAAGCCGGCATTGATGGCAACCTTATTAGGGTCCTGTGTCGCTGTCTGTCTTTATAATCGCAAGGTCGGATGTGCCGGGATGAATCATTTTTTGCGCGACCGGGCACTGATGCCTAACGAACCTTGCGGGAAATCCGGAGATACCTCGACGAGCTATCTTATCCAGAGTTTAATGGTCAAGGACCGCATGATCTCACATCTTGAAGCTAAGATCTTTGGCGGGGGCGAGGTCGTGGCAAGTTTAGGGTTGGTAGGAGGTATCGGGGCAGATAATATCCTTATGGCCCGCAAGATCCTCAAAGAATATAAGATACCTATCATCGAAGAAGATGTCGGAGGCAAGCAGGGAAGAAAAATATATTTTAATACCCAGACTTATAAGGTGGAGGTGCGCTATATAGCCTCCCGGCATAAAGATTACAGTGGCCGGAAGATCCGCGTATTGATCGTTGATGATTCACAGATGGTCCGTAAAATACTGCGTAAAGATATTGAAACATCAACGGATTTTGAAGTTTGTGCGGAGGCTTCGGATGCTTATGAGGCCCGCGACAGGCTTTTGGAAACGGATCCGGATGTCATCAGTCTGGATATTATCATGCCGGGTATGGACGGTCTTGATTTTTTAGAGAAGATCATGCAGTATAAGCCCAGACCGGTTGTTATCGTTTCGACGATCGCCAAGGCCGGTTCACCTACAGTCAATCGTGCCAAGGAAATCGGTGCAGCCGGGGTCCTAGATAAAGATGAACTTGGGTTGTACAAAGGTTCCGAGAATCCCCGGTTAAAATATTTAGCCACACTTAAGGCTGCGGCGATGAGTATAGTCAAGGGGCAATAGAGCGTAACGAGGAGAAACCTATGTGGAAAAAAATGAATTTGACATTGAAGTTGGGGATGGGTTTCGGCGTTGTCGTTATTATTACTGTCTTGTTGGGTATGATGTCATTGATCAATATGAAAAATGTTCAACAGGCAACTTATATCGTGGCAAACGAGAATGTGCCTGAGGTGGTAGTGGCAAACAATGTTGAGCGCTGGTCGCTTAAGACCGTGTATGAAATGCGAGGGTATGCTTATACGGAAGATGAGCAATTCCTGGATAAGATGCGCCAGAATTTGTCCCAGGTGAAGAAATATCTGGCTGATGCCAAGATGCGGGGAGCCGCCTCGTCGCGGTTGGAAAAATTGAAAGAAGCGGCTCAAGAAGCAGAAACAGCAACAACAGAATATGAGAAGCTCGTTGATGAAACAAAAGAGACGACGACTCAATTAGAAAAATACCGTCAATTTGCAGAAAAATTAGCTAAAGACTATATGGAAGAATGCAATTTGTATTTGGAAGATGAGTCTGGCAAGATGCGCAAGAACTTAAAAGAAGATGTTGACCCTGCAAAAATAGCAGAATATCAAAAGATACTGACCCATCGTTCTTTTAAGATAGAACATATCAACAATCTTATCAATATCGGTAACCAAGTTTTGATCGGCACATGGAAATCACAGTTTCGCCGCGATCCGGCGCTTGTTGCAGAGACGAGAAAAAGACTTGATGAAATACCCAAGGTTGTCGATGAAATTCTGCCTATGACAACCCAGCAGTATAATGTGGACCAACTTGAACATATCCGTACCTATGCCAAACAATACGGAGAGCAATTGGACAGTTTTCTAAAGATATGGCTTAAACGGGAAGATCTCGATAGAAAACGTAATGAAATCACTGATAGAGTTCTTGATCTTGCTGAATCAACCGCTCAGACGGGAATGGAAGATACGTCCAAGGCTTCTTTGAACGCAGCTTCAACTCTTGCGGGGGCCATGAGCGTGATGATATTCGGACTTATTATCGGAACTATTCTTGCCATTATCCTGGCTCTTCTAATTTCAACGGGTATTTCAAAGGCGATTATGAAGATCGTAACAGCCCTTAATGATGGTTCTGAGCAAACTGCATCAGCCGCACAACAAGTGGCCTCATCATCACAGGAATTGTCTCAGGGAGCCACTTCACAGGCAAGCAGTCTTGAGGAAACTTCCAGCGCCCTTGATGAAATGGCGTCAATGATCAAGCAAAACGCGGATAATGCCGCGAAAGCAAGCCAAATGGCGACTGAAACAAAGCTTCAAGCTGAAAAGGGTGATGTTTCCATGAAGGATATGCAAAGTTCTATGAAAATGATAGGTGAGTCATCGGATAAGGTAGGCAAGATCATTAAGACCATTGAAGAGATCGCTTTTCAGACTAATATTTTAGCTTTGAATGCGGCTGTTGAAGCAGCCCGCGCCGGTGAGCATGGCAAAGGTTTTGCCGTTGTTGCCGATGAGGTGCGCAATTTGGCCCAGCGTGCGGCCCTTGCGGCCAAGGACACGCAGTCCTTGATCGAAAACAGCCAGACAAGGACCAAGGAAGGGGCTGAGATCACCCAAAAGGCCAGTGAAGCGTTAAAGTTGATCATGGAGGCGGCCAAGAAGGTGGCAGATGTGGTCAACGAAATTGCCCTGGCCAGCAAGGAGCAGGCTGAAGGCATTAATCAGGTCACCAATGCGGTGAGCCAAATGGACCAGGTGACCCAGCAGAATGCGGCGAGTGCTGAAGAATCGGCCGCAGCTTCTGAACAACTATCAGGCCAGGCAGAGAATATTAAAGAGATGGTTTTAAGTTTGCAACAGATCGTCAGCGGGAATGGTATTACTTCGCGTCAGATAGAGAGGCGTCTGGCTTTGAAGAAATTTAAGCGCCATCATGCCATCGATGAATTGTCGAGCAGACGGCAACAAAACCTTGGGAATAATGGACATAAACAGATAGGCGCAGGTAAAGACGGCCCCAAGGTGCTCAAACCGGAAGATATTATCCCCTTCGATGATAAGGAAGGATTTAAAGATTTTTAAAGGATTTTATGCTTGGTAAAATGGGCATTAGGCCCAGATTGCTTTTGACTATCGCTGCTGTTTTGAGCATTGGAACCGTCGCTGTGATAGGATGGAGCGGGTATACTTCTTTGAGTAATATCCGGCACAATGTGAATGACCAGGTCAATACGCTGTCTGAATCTATCAATCAGGCCGTATGCTCTATCATGAGCAGCGGCGGGGGCAGCGATACTTTAGAAATGTACCTGAATAAGATCCGTCATCTTAAGACGGTCAAAGATGTCCGCGTAGAAAAGCCATCTTTAGAGACTGATCCTGAAGTTTCCCAAGTTTTTTCTTCAGGTCATGAAATGTCCAGGGACATGAAGATAGGCGGGGAGCGGGTTATTTCACAGATCATTCCCGTTATAGCCACTAAGTCCTGCATCTCTTGTCATACCCAGGCCAAAGCTGGGGATGTGCTGGCAGTTATCCGTACGAGTATTTCTTATCAATCCAATTATGATGAGATCGTTCATGATCTTTTGAAAATGGGGATGATCCAAATAATAAATATTTTTTTGGTAATCTTTGTCATTTATTTACTATCAGGGAAAATGATCCTTCAGGCATTGTTCAATGTGGTAAAGGGTTTGAATGAAAGTGTTTTACATACCACCTCAGTAGCAGCACAGGTCTCGTCCTCAGCGCAGGAATCCAGTCAAGGGGCGGGGCATCAAGCAAGTAGTCTGGAAGAAATCTCTAATGCCCTTGATTCGATGACAACTGTAACTAAACAAAACGCAGATCATGCGACCCAAGCAAGCAGGATGTCAACGGAATCCAAGATCTATGCTGAAAATGGTGAGATTTCCATGAAGGAGATGCAATCTTCCATCAAGATCATCGGTGAGTCTGCAGATAAGGTAGGGAAAATTATTAAGATCATTGAAGAGATTGCATTTCAAACGAATATTTTGGCTTTGAATGCTGCCGTCGAGGCCGCCCGTGCCGGTGAACACGGCAAAGGTTTTGCTGTTGTTGCTGAGGAGGTCCGAAGCTTGGCCTTACGAGCATCTCTTGCGGCAAAGGATACCCAGTCTTTGATCGAAAACACCCGCAACGCGACCCGTGATGGCGCAGAAATTACGGGTAAGGCCAGTGAAGCGTTAGGTCAAATTATTGATGTGGCCAGGAGGGTGGCAGATGCAGTCAATGCAATAGCACTATCCAGTAGGGAACAGGTTGAAGGCATAAATCAGGTCACGAGCGCCATTAGTCAGTTGGACCAAGTGACCCAGCAGAATGCGGCGAGTGCCCAAGAAAGTGCCGCAACCTCAAAAGAGCTTATAAACCAGGCAGAAAATTTAAAAGAAATGGTTTTTAATTTACAGCAGATCGTCAGCGGAGAAAGATCCAGAGAATCTTAAAGAGAGGAAGTTTACTATGAAAAAGGTAATCGTGATTCTTTTAACAGCAGTATTTTTATCAGGTTATTCTTCTTTTACGCCAGCTCAAATTGACTATGCTACCAAGGTCAAAGTTTCTATGAATTTGCTTAAACAAGAATTAGCAGTTTTTGGTACTCCTAAACTGGAAGGGGGTATCCTTTCCTTCGGCACAACAGAGATAAACGGGAATTTTGATATTGTTGATGAAGTCGTAGATAAGGAAGGCGGTACTGCTACTGTTTTTATAAAGAAAGATGACGGCTCTTTCGAAAGAATTGCAACAACCATTATAAATGAAGGCCGCCGTGCGGTCGGCACAAAGCTTGCTGTTGCAAGTCCAGCCATGGCTCCTATTAAAGCAGGCAATGCTTATTACGGGCAGGCGGATATACTGAGTAGAAAATATGAAACCGGTTATGAGCCGATCAAGGATGCATCCGGACAAGTCATAGGAATTTATTATGTGGGATATAGATTGTAGAGATTGCTTCGTCGCCCTTCGGCCTCCTCGCAATGACACTAAGGAGAGTGTATGTTAGGTAATTTAAAAATCATGGTGGGAGGATTCATCGTCGTGGCTCTTATCCTCCTATTGGTGGGTTTTGTGGGATTATCAGGGCTCAACCAACTCATGGTCAAAACTAATGATATCGGCCAGGAGTATCTGCCTAAGATCGAAAATTCATTGATCATACAATCCTCATTGTACAGGATTGCCAAAGATATCACTGCTGTTACAGATATTGATCTGAGTCCTAAAAAAATCCAGCTTATACAGGATGATATTGATCTGGCCAGAGAACAATATGGGCAAGCTATTGCGGAATATGAAAAATTCCCAAAACTTTCCGAAGAGGACCTCTTGTGGCAGGAGCTTAAGAAAAACATCGCGGATTGGAAAGTTGATAATCTAAAGATCATCGAATTGAGATTAAAATTGATAAAATTGGATAGAACCACGGATGAATTTAATGACGTTGTTAAACAAATGTCTATGGTTTTAAGAGGATCGTCCGGTGATGAGCAAAAAGAGCTTGATAAAAATCTTTCTGATCTGGTTGAATTTAATAAAAGAGCTTCCTTGAAGGGTGTTCAGGCGGCAGTGACAACTAAAAGGATATGCAGTTTTGTCATCATTACCGCTGCCCTGATCGCCTTTATTTTAGCATTATTACTGGGAATTGTTTTGGCCAATTCGATCGCCAAACCGATCGTCAAAGTGGTGATGGCTTTACGTGAGGGTTCAGAGCAAATCTCGTTGGCCGCAAAGCAGGTGGCATCATCTTCCCATCAATTGTCTCAAGGGGCCACCTCTCAGGCTAGCAGCCTTGAGGAAACCTCCTCGGCCCTTGATCAGATGGCATCCATCACCCGGCAAAATGCTGACAATGCTTCCAAAGCAAGTCAGATGTCGACGGAAGCTAAGATCCATGCCCAAAAGGGGGATTTTTCCATCAAGGAAATGCAGGGTTCCATGAAAGCTATTGGGGAATCTACGGATAAGGTGGGGAGAATCATTAAGATCATTGAAGAGATCGCATTTCAGACGAATATTCTAGCGTTGAACGCGGCAGTTGAGGCGGCCCGCGCGGGTGAGCATGGTAAAGGGTTTGCTGTTGTTGCTGATGAGGTGCGTAATTTGGCCCAGCGGGCATCCCTTGCGGCCAAAGATACCCAGTCTTTGATCGAAAATAGTCAGATGCGCTCCAGGGAAGGGGCTGAGATCACTCAGAAGGCCAGTGATGCGTTGGGACAGATCATGGATGCGACCAAGAAGGTGGCTGATGTGGTTGATGGCATTGCCGTGGCCAGTAAGGAACAAGCTGAAGGGATCAATCAGGTCACTCATGCGGTGAGCCAAATGGACCAGGTGACCCAGCAGAACGCAGCGAGTGCCGAGGAGGGGGCGTCAGCCTCAGCAGAATTATTAAGTCAGTCAGAGAATCTTAAAAAAATGGTCCTAAGTTTGCAGCAGATCGTCAGCAGTAAAAACTCCTCTTCAATGCAGTCAGATAAGTCTTTGGTTTTGAAAAGACCTCAAGGGCATAATTTTATCGCTAGATCAGCGACGAAACCAGCCAAAGCCAATAAAGGTCCCAGGGTGCTTAAACCTGAAGATGTCATTCCTTTTGATGACAAGTAAGACAATTACGTGTAACTACGTAGATTTTAAGTACATTCCCGCATATTCTCCAGACCGTTTTTAAATTAATATTAATTAGGAAAATTCAGGCATTTTTTAATTTTCGAGCAGTTACCTATAATGATAGGAGAAAAATGAAAATTTTATTTAAAGCTGGTTTGACAGCAATTTTTTTATTTATGTTAAGCTTTAAAGCATTTGCAGTGCAAACAGCACAAGAGCAAAATCTAGTCAATATGTCTTTGGAAGACTTGTTGAACACCACTGTCAGCTCAGCGACCTTTTTTAAGATGAATACCAGGGAAGCTCCGGGGACAACCTATGTTGTCAAATCTTCTCAAATAGATAATAGTTCTGTGTCAACGGTATCAGATATCCTGCAGGATTTTGTGCCTGGCATGTATACCACCAACCACGGCTTCATGGGTGCTTTGATCGGAAGCCGCGGTATCACGACGGACAGTTCTTCCAAAACTATTTACATGATCGACGGTATGGATATTGATCCCCGTTGGCATTTTGGCGCCTCCGAAGAGGCCGTAGTGCCGTTTTTAGGGGACATCGACCGGGTTGAGGTAACGATGGGACCTGGAGCCATTGTGCATGGCAGTGGTGCGATCAACGGGTTTATCAATATCATCCCCAAGAATGGTACTGATTATCCCGGGTGGACCTTGGATACAAAATACGGATTTGAAGAGAATCTCAGCGAGACGGAAATGGGTTACGGTAAAAGCTGGGGAGAGGGAAAAGACTTGTATGTGTACGCGGCTGAGGCCAAAAGCAGCGGCTTCACGGACCCTTACAATAATGTGTACAACGACGGTTTGGGTATAAACAGGGAGATCTTTCCTTATTTTAAAACGGACGACACGTATTACCCGGATTTTAAATTGGCCGAGTATTTCAGGTATGATAATTTTAAACTAAATACTGTTTTTGAACGTAGCTTTACCTCGCCGGATGAAGTATGGTGGCTTGGCCAGGAAGCCTATCACGGCCTGCTTGCTGTTAATCCGGAATATAAATGGGATTTGACCCCGCAGTCCAGTATAACGGATGATGCTTATATGGTCCTGCAGGACAATCAACAGATATTCCTACAAAATGGCTGGCAGTACAGCGGTTTGCAAACCAACGGCACTTATTATAATGTGTCGAAAGGGGACATTCTTACTGATGTTGATGACGGCAACGGTGCCTCGGAAAGTTATTTTGGGGATAATCTTGTTTACAGGACGGAAAGTATTGATAAGAACCAAATTGCCGTCGGGATGCAGCTTGGCCGTCGTGATTTTTACGGTAACGGCTTTGCCTTTTTTTGGGATGATTTTGGTAATACCACCGGTCTTGAATCGCCGCACAACCTTTATAACTGGCTGGAGTATAGTCTATTTGCAGAAGACATTGTCACTTTGACGGATAAGCTGACCATGACTGTGGGCGGCCGCGAAGACGGTGTGTCTTATCCGGATGGGTATACGTCACATTACAATAACATGGCATCTTCGATCAAACAGGCCAGCATTGCCCATTTTTCGCCCAGTATTACTTTTGCTTATACGGTCGATCCGACAACAACCCTCAAGACTTCCTTTGATCAGGGTTTCCGTTTTCCTAACGCATCGGATATCCTGAGGAATCTTACTCCACGCCATGAGAACTATAATGCCGGGACTGGCCCCATGATTTCATTTCCGGCACCCGGGCCTGAAACTATGGACAGTTTTGAATTTGATGTGCATCATGATGTCACGGCTATGAAAATGGGGTTGGATCTGAATACGTATTTTAATATGCTGCATCATACGCTCGGTTGGGAAGAGGCTCCCGATAGCACTTTAGGTGCGGTATATAACGATCTTGGTTTTGAATCCATAGGTTGTGAGTTGGTGGATAAATGGCAGGTGTTTACAAATACCTCCCTTGATGCGAGTTATAGTTTTTCAAGGCCCTTAGCCTATAATCAATCCTTGGTTGACTCGTATTTAGCGAGCATTGTCCCGACTAATATTGAAGGCACTAAGTGGGCGCGTTATCCGGACCAGATGATCAAGTTTGGTGCTACTACCAAGTTTTTCCAAAAGTTCACCCTGGAAGGGGATATGCAGTTTCGAAGCTCGGTTAATTATGACCCTGTAGGTACTTCCGGCACTGATTATACAGCTAATTATAAATGGCTTGATCATCCGACGGTCGTGTTTAATGCAGCGCTTAAATACGACATTAACCGTAATTGGTGGATCAAGCTCAGCGTTAAGAACATGTTTAAAAATCGTAATAACCAACCTATTTGGGGCTTGGGTCAAGAGCTTTACGCTGAGGATTACAGCGAACGAAGTATGACGTATCTTTCGGTAGGCTGTAAGTTTTAATCTTTGAGTTGTTCATATGTCTGCACAAAAACTAGATTATAACGTAATGGCAACAACATTGATGGGAGCGCTCAATGAGTCTGTGAGTGTCTTTTTAAATGTCAAGCCTGACAAAGATCCGACCATTGTGACAAAAGAATTATATGTGAAAGACAAACTGAATGTATCCACCTGTGCGGAATTTGTCGATGAAAGTTATATTGCCACCCTTTATTTCTATGATCACGCGGGAGAAAAGAACCCTAAGAATAGCTGCGGATTATTTATTTTATATGTCAATACGTCGGTGATCAATGATCTGGTCAAGGTTTTTGGGTTCAAGAATGCGACTGAGGCCGGATGGGAGATGGCTTCGGATGCCGTCGCAGAGCTGTGTAGTAATGTCGCCGGTATTTTTAAGAGGAATTTAAACAACCTGGGGTATCCTGAAATTGAATCTACCATCCCGTTAAAATTCAAAGGTATTTGCGGAGGGCTTGATATCCCGCGGGGACACAATCACTATTACCGGTTAACGTCCTATGTGTGGGGACAGACCATTATGATGGATGTCATTTTAGCTTTATAGAAAGGTCTTTATGAAAAAAATCCTTGTTGTTGATGATTCCGGTATACAAAGAAAGATGATCATCCAGATCATCCGTAAGGCTGGTTTTCAAAATGATATCTTGGAAGCGGCTGACGGAGAAAAGGCCATTGAAGCCATAGGTAATAATTATCAGGACATCGGCTTGATATTATGTGATTGGATCATGCCCAAAATGTCCGGGATCGAAGTGGTGGGGGCCCTCTCCAAGATCCCATTGCTGGCCAAATTACCGGTGATCATGGTCACGACCGAAGGGACGGAGGCTAAGATCAGTGAGGCCAAGATCGCCAATTCGAATTTGGCGGGGTATGTGACAAAGCCGTTTACTCCTGAACGTCTAAAAGAAATGATCACTCCGATCTTGAACAGGGGGCTATGATGTCAATGTTATTAGATAAAGTTTTCATCCAAAAACTATCTGCTTTGTTAGAAAAATCTTTATTTGAAGTGACATCGAACTATGGGATCAGTGTCACGCATAAAGATCCTTATACCCAAGAGGATTTTGTTGATGCGGTGATCTGTTCGATCGGTATCACCGGACCATTTAACGGAAATTTGATCATTATTTTACCCCAGTCAACAGCCTGTCAACTGGTTTCCAAGTTGGTAGGGGATACGTACACAGAAGTAAGCGATGATGTTTTAGACGGCTGCCGGGAGCTTGCGAACATGGTGGCAGGTGTTTTGATGATGGGCTTGTCTGCCCAGAGCTGTGAAGTGAATATCGGCCTTCCTACCTCTTTCAAAGGGCATGCCATGCACGTGCGGCATAATCCGATAGATAAGTATGTTCATCAGCAGTACAGCTCTACCATTGGGGATATTGAAATGATCATGGTAGGCCGTGAGAATGCATCCAGGATCCATGAACAATCAGCAGGGAATTCCGCAGATGCTCCCAAGGGAGCGGTCAATAATCTTTTGGATAAAATGAAGGACAATCCTCCCCCCAAATAAGCTATCCCTCCCGCGTACGTGTTATTACGTATGTTTCTAAGTAAGTCTTCCAATATCTACCCGAAGTCTCTTCCTATATATTTATTATAGTCCCATATTCTTTATATTTTTACTAATAGAGGAATGACTTTCGCTGGTGAGAGGTGATATAAACATTGATTTTATGAGGTTAAAAATGACCACATTGTTTTCACGTCTGATCTGTATTTTACTATTGGGAAACACGTTTCTTTTCTCTCCATCTGCAGGAGCTGATGAAGGGGCCTTACCTGCCGAAATGTTCTCGGCCATTATACTTAAAGCCTTGAATTACGACCGCAATATTGACCGCGTGGCCAAGGATAAGGTTGTTATCGGTATAGTATATTTGGCCGATGACAGCCAAGCCCAGAATTTTTTCTCTCCCGTCAAAGATTATATCACCAGCATCCAATCATCCGCTACCCTCAAAGATAAACCTGTGCAAATCATGACCTTTCCGATTCAGAAAGGATTTGATAAGGCGAAATTTCAGGACCAGTTGAAACAAAATAATATTTCAGTCTTGGTGGTTGCTGTCAATGATGCAGCTTCTGTAAATAGTATCCTTGAACTGACTAAGTCATTACAGATCAGCTCAATCTGCGGGGATCCGCAATGCGCTCAAAGCGGGATCGGACTTGAAATAATCAAAAGAGATGATAAGCCGAAAATGGTGATCAATATGGACTCCGTCAAACAGGAAGGTGCTGATTATAACAGCAAGTTTCTATCAATGTGTGAAGTAGTAAAATAAAAGGGGGTAGCATGAAAATTTTATTCAGATTAGCCTTGGTAGGTCTTTTTTTATCAGGGTTGGGATTCAAGGCATTTGCTGACAATCCAACGGCAGATGTAAACCAAATGGTGAACATGTCCCTTGAAGATCTGATGAATACCAAGGTCACCTCAGCGACCGGACGTTCAGAGAATATGAATGATGTGGCCAATGCTATGTATGTCATTTCTAAGGAAGACATCGAACGCTCAGGGGCCCGGAACGTAGCTGACCTTCTCTATCGTGTGCCCGGTTTACAAATCAGACAAATTGATAGTTCTCAATATGGGGTAGGTATCCGTGAAAACGGTGCTTTTTTGACTGATAATATATTGGTCCTCATTGATGGGGCTGTTGTTTTTAATCCGCTTTTTTCCGGCGTCACATGGGAAGATCTACCGGTGAGTTTAAATGAAATTGAACGCATTGAAGTCATCCGCGGCTCGCCCGGGGTCTTGTATTCTTCCAATGCTGTTAACGGGGTTATCAATATCATTACTAAGGCCGCAGACGTTAAAGACAACTATGTCCAACAAGAAGGCGGCACGCAGTCTTTCAGGGATTCCAGTATCGGCGTTGGTGATGAGAAGATTGGATCAACAGGGTTGGCTTTCCGGGCTTATCTTGATAATCAATTCAGTCAGGGATTCCCTAAAAATAGTCAGAATTCCAGCACTATTCCCGGGAGTTTTTCAGATAGGTATTTAAGTGACAGAGATGGAGGACGTATCGATTATACGCCTTCAGATCATCAACGATTAAGCATTATTGCCAATAATAATCAGGAAAATTCCAATACCCCAAATCAGGAAACCGGTGGTTTGACTAAAACTCCCGGAGAAACAACTTCCGCGATCATTAATTATACCGACAAAGTGACGGATAGGTATGATTATAGTTTTCATTTTGACCATGTGGAAATGCTGGGAACTGCATTTAATTCTAATGATGCCATTGTTCATGTGACCAGTGTTAATACGCAGCAGAATTTTCATTATGATTTGTTTGGGAGCCACGTAAGTTCCGTGGGAGGGGAGTTGCGTTATAATGATTTACACGTGACCGATATGAGCCCAACCACTATTTTTGATGGTTTAGTGACCAATGGTCAAGCTTCTCAGAAGGTCATCAGTTTTTTTGCCCAGGATGAATACCGGCCTATTGAAAAGTTGATATTGACTGCCGGTGTCAGGGAAGATAGCAATAGCCTGGTTATTAATGAGAAACCATTATATTCTCCAAAAGCTTCCCTTTTGTATCATTTAACAGACAATCAAAGTGTCTGGATTTCAAGCGCCAAAGATTATCGGACGCCTTCATTCTTGGATCATGATCTTGCGATCATGGGAGCGGCACCCAATTCTTATTATCCGGGTTATCCGGGATATTACATTACAGGATCAACGAATTTAAAACCTGAAGCGAATATGACCCAGGAAGTGGGCTATAGGTCGCTTTTATTGGATCAGAAACTTAAAGTAGACGCCACCCTCTTTTCAACAGAAGTAAAAGACGTCATAGACTTTGTGGATACAAGTTTTTCACCACCAAGTACCTTCAATAATGGAAGCCTTTCAACTAAGGGGGCCGAGTTAGCCCTTGACTACCAATACAATAATGATCTTTCTTTTTCAACTGATTATAGCTATCTGTATCCGCATATGAAACCGGAGACGTCAAATACTCCAAGCACAGTCGGTTATGATACGATGGCATCCAATAATATCGTGGGGATCGGCACGCGGTATACATTAAATAAATTCAAGTTTGATCTTTATGGTAAGTATTTTGAAGGGTATACGGCCGGCAATACAAAGATCCGGGGGTATTACAAAACGTTCATGCGTATCAGTTATGATTTTGTAACGCCTAGATGTTTGGGAAAACTTGACTCGACGGTTTATCTGGATGTTGATGACGCCTTGGGTGCACGTCAAATTGAAGATAGCGGGAATAAAATATACATGAAACCCGAGGTCATGGCTGGGATCAAGGTGAGGTTCTAAAATTTTTGGAGAAGAAAAATGATAAAAAACAATATGCGTATGATTTGCGCTGTTTTTATCTGCGCTTTATTTTTCTCATCGCCTGCGATGGCCGATGACAGTGCTTTGCCTGGAACCGTATTCACGGCCATTATGCTCAAAGCATTAAGCTATGACCGCAATATCGACCGTCAGGGCAAGGATAAGGTTGTTATCGGTATTGTCAGCCCTTCTGATGATGCCGTGGCCCAGGGATTTGCCAGCGATATTAAGGACAATATTACCAAGGTCCAATCGAGTTTTCAGCTCAAGGGCAAGCCGGTAGATAGTGATCTGGTGACCCTTGATAAGACCTTTGATAAGGGGAAGTTTTCTGATCAATTAAAACAGGATAATGTTTCAGTGCTGGTGGTGGTTGTCAGTGACGCCGCATCTGTCGGTAATATTCTCGAAGTGACCAAGCAATTGCAGATCAACTCGATCTGCGGGACTCCGGGCTGTGCTCAAAATGGGGTTGGGCTTGAGATCATTCAGACTGATAATAAACCGCATATGTTGAGTAATGCAAATTCTATCAAGCAGGAAGGCAGTGATTATAACAGCAAATTCTTGGCCATGTGTGAGGTAGTGAAGTAAAGACGGATATGTTTTCTTAAGCAGGGAGCTTACTATGTCAAATATGATGAAGACGCTGACGTTAAGGTTCAAACTGATCTCATTTGTGGCCCTGTCCATTCTTTTTCTCGTGATGGTCTTGGGGAGTGTTCTTTCCTGGAATTATTACAATGATGAAAAAAGGAAACTGGCAGAGACCTTGACTCAGGAATTGAGTATTGTCTCATACACCATGAGTGCCGGGCTGGAATTCAGTGACACGAAAGCTGTTGAAAGCGACATTGATCTTTTGAAGAACGTCAAAGAATTTGTTGAGGTCAAGGTGTCTGATCATGACGGCCATGCGTTTTCAACAAAGAATTTTCAAAGGACAGCAGAAGAGTCAAGCCTGTTTACGGTTAAAGTGCCGATTTACAATGAGACCAATGCCCAGATCGGATCGGTTGAGGCTAAAGCCACAACTACCTATTTCTTGAAGAATATCAAGGCGGTTGTTTCAATGGTTTTATTGATGACATTATTAATGACCTTGTTTGTAATTTTCCTGGCAGCCATTATCATTGACCGTGCTATCCATAAACCCCTTACCTCGATGATCGAACGTCTTAAAGATGGTTCTGAACACACTTTGACAGCGGCCCAGCAAGTGGAGGCGTCTTCACAGAATTTATCTCAAGGGGCCACCGAACAGGCCAGTAGCCTGGAGGAGACTTCAAGTGCTCTTGATGAAATGGCATCCATGACCAGGCAAAATGCTGATAATGCCGCCCAAGCAAGCCAGTTGGCTTCTGAAACCAAGCTTCATGCTCAAAAGGGTGATAGCTCTATGAAGGAAATGCAAAATTCCATGAAAGCCATTGGTGAGTCAGCTGAAAAGGTAGGAAAAATTATCAAGACTATAGAAGAGATCGCTTTTCAAACAAATCTATTAGCCCTTAATGCCGCCGTAGAAGCGGCACGCGCAGGAGAATATGGTAAAGGGTTTGCTGTTGTTGCCAAGGAAGTCCGTAGTCTGGCCCAGCGTGCCTCCGTCGCGGCTAAGGACACCCAGCAGCTTATTGAAAATAGTCAAACACGGACCAGGGAAGGTGCTGAGATCAGTAAAAAGACCGGCGAGGCCTTGGAGCAGATCATCAATGCCGTTAAAAAAGTGGCGGACGCTGTCAATGAGATCGCACATGCCAGTAAGGAACAGGCTGAAGGGATTTCACAAGTCACTCAGGCTGTCAGCCGGATGGACAGTGTGACCCAACGCAATGCGGCATCAGCCGAAGAAAGTGCCGCTGCTTCCAAGGAACTCTCAAGTCAGTCAGAGAACTTAAAAGAAATAGCCATGAACTTGCAGCAGATCGTCAGAGGAGAAAAATCTGTTTCGTGTCAACAGGAAGATCAGCAGGATGTCTTAGACCAACAGCTCGAGAACCATCATGTTGCGGATCGATCGGTATCAAAGCCGCCCAAGTCGACAGGGCATGGCCCTAGAGTGCTAAAACCGGAAGAGATCATTCCGTTCGATGATAAAGAAGGGTTTAAAGATTTTTAAGGGCGCCTCGCCTGTCGTTAACGACAAAACGGCGGGGTCCAGAAGGAGAGAAAGGTATGTGCGCACAAAGCTGTTTGGCCAAAGAAGGCAAATATCTTACTTTTGAATTAGGAAAAGAGGATTATGGTTTAGAGATCCTGAAAGTCCGCGAGATCATCGGGATCATGAGCATCACCTCTGTCCCTCAAGTGCCGGCGCATGTCAAGGGTGTGATCAATTTACGCGGCAGGGTCATCCCGGTCATTGACTTAAGGCTCAAGTTCGGTATGCCGTCGATCGCTACAACTCCGGAGACATGCATCATTATCATTAATTTAAAAGAAGTGTTGATCGGTATCATGATCGATAAGGTCAAGGAAGTGCTGGATATCAAGCAGGATAAAATTGAAGGAGTGCCGAATTTCGGGGCTAATGTTCATGCTGATTATATCCTAGGTATAGGTAAGGTCAATGATTCGATCAAGATCCTCCTGAACATTGAGAAGGTTTTGGGTGAGGATTTGGCCATGGAGAGTAAAACGACTTAGGAGAACATATGGCAATTATGAAATGGAACGATAGTATGAAGATTGGGGTTGATGCTTCTGATAAACAACACATTAAAGTGCTTGATCTTATAAATCAGCTACATGATGCGATGAGCGTTGGAAAAGGTAGAGATGTCATCGGAAAAATTCTCAATGATCTTGTTGATTATACGTTTGAACATTTTAGCGCTGAAGAAAAGCTTTTCAAAAAATACGGATACCCTGATGCTAAGAGTCATATCCAGCAGCATGCCTATTTGACACAAAAGACCATTGAGCTTAAAAATAAATTTGAAAATGGTAAAACGATGATAACAGTGGAGATGTTGAATTTTTTAAAAGATTGGTGGGGTGGTCATATTATGAAAGTAGATAAACTGTATGGACCTTTTTTAAATAGTAAAGGTGTGAAATAGTTTTAGGTTTAATAAAAGGAGAGAGATGTGGCTATTATGAAATGGGATGAAAGCATGTCAGTTGGGGTTTTTATTTTTGATCAACAGCATAAGAAATTGATAGGTCTTATTAACCAGTTGCATGATGCGATGGTCGTTGGAAAAGGCAAAGAGGTCTTAGGGGAAGTCCTGACTGAACTTATTAGATATACGGAGTATCATTTTAAAGCTGAAGAAAAACTTTTTGAGCAATACGCCTTTCCGGATGTCCATAAGCATACCCAGGAGCATGCCGAATTAACTACAAAAGCCAAAGATCTTAAAAATGCGTTTGATAGTGGTAAAACGATGATGTCGCTGGAGACGATGAATTTTTTGAAGAATTGGTTGAACAATCATATTATGAAGAGTGACAAATTATATGGGCCTTTTTTAAATAGCAAGGGAGTGAAATAGTTATGAAAGAATTATTCGCCTTAATATTAGCTGTATTTCTTTTTGCAGGGAATGTGATGGCCTCAGATTTGGATTCCCCTAAAGCAATTAAAGCCAGGGAAATGGTGCAGAAGGCCGTAACTTTTTATAAAGTAAATGGCTTGGAAGCAACTGTTGCGGCGGTAAATGACACTAAAGGTCAATTTAAGGATGGTGAGTATTACATTTTCATTCACACTTTTGAAGGAATTAATATTGCCCGTGGGGATGGTAATTTAAAGCGTTTGGGATCCAATGTGCTAGATGATCAGGACTCAGATGGCAAATTATTTGTTCAGGAAATGATCAAGACCGCCCAAAAAGACGGTTCTGGATGGGAATCCTATAAGTTTAAGAATTCCCTGACAGGCAAGATCCAAACCAAGCATAGCTATTTTGAAAAGATCGTTAATGCGATCATCGGTTGTGGGTATTTTGAATAGGATATTTTCATGAACATCCGTTCCCTCAGTTTTAAAATAAATTCCCGTATTCTAGTCATCGTTATCTGTATTTTTGGGGTATTGGGATTTGTTTCTGTGAGGGCCATCAGTAGATCAGTATTAACCCTGGTCAGGGAACTGTTAGAGAAGGATTTGAAAGACCAGCTTGAATTAGTCAATGCCCGCTATACAAACCTGGACAATATGGGTATGTCCCAGGATGAAGCTACAGTGGAGCAATACCAGAAACAAATCATTGAAAAATTCAAGGGTTTTAAATATAAAAATACTGGGAAGATCTATGTTGTCAATAATACCGGAATTGTATTGATGCAATCAAAGGCAGCGCTCCTCAGAGATGTATCAAAAGAAAGATTTTTTGCGGATATGAAAGCCCGGGTCCATGGGATGGTTTCATATCGAATGCAGGGAGTTTCTCGTACCGCAGTGTTTGATACTTTTGACAAATGGAATTGGATCATTGCCTTGGAGATGGAGGACAGTGAAATCTATGCCCCTATCCGTGACCTAGCCTGGACTTTTATAGGGATCTGCGCTGTTGCCTTGGCCCTTATCACGTTTATTTTTTGGTGGGGGATATCCTGGGGAGTAACAAGGCCTCTCAACAAGATCATTCAAAGACTTTTAAATGGTGCACAAACGACATATGTGACGGCCCAACAGGTTTCGTCTCTTTCCCAACAACTGTCCGAGGGTTCAACACAACAGGCGGTCTCATTAGAGGAGACTTCAAGCACGATGGATCAGATGGCATCAATGACCAATCAGAATGCGGATAATGCCTTTAAAGCCAATCAGCTGGCTTCTTTGTCCAAGGAACAGGCAGAAAAAGGGGCATTTTCTATGATGGAGATGCAAGGTGCGATGAAGGATATCAGTGAGTCTTCTAAAAAGGTAAGCAAGATACTCAAGACCATTGAGGAAATTGCTTTTCAAACAAATATATTAGCTCTCAATGCCGCTGTTGAAGCAGCAAGGGCCGGGGAGCATGGCAAAGGCTTCGCGGTGGTGGCTGATGAAGTCAGGAATCTAGCCCAACGTTCATCAACAGCAGCAAAAGACACGGCCCTTTTGATCGAATCGAGCTTGCTGTCTATCAAGAACGGAACTGATATAGCCGGGAAATCAAACGAAGCCTTGAGTCAGATCATGGACAGTGCTAACAAAGTTGCAGATATTATCAATGAAATTTCAACGGCATCAAAGGAGCAAGCTGATGGGATCAAACAGGTCAGCAATACTATCAATCAAATCGATCAAGTCACCCAGCAGACAGCTGCTGCAGCTAAGGAAAGCGCCTCAGCTTCATCAGTATTTAATCAACAAACAGAAGTTTTAAAAAAAACAGTATCCTCTTTGATAGAACTTGTTAACGGGACGGCTTAATGGGTTGCTGAAATTTTACGGGCCATTGAAAAGCGTAAACAGCGTCGTCTTAAAATGGGGGTGGCTGCATGAGTCATGAAAAAATCAACGGTATGAACCATATACTGGTGGTCGACGATACAAAGTCGGACCGTGATCTATTTAAATTTCTTTTGAGCCGTAGGGGTTTTAATGTGGAGGTTGCTTCTGACGGGTTTCAAGCTTTGGATCTTTTGAACAGACAAGATTTTGATCTTGTTCTGTGTGATTACCTGATGCCTAATCTGAACGGTTATGAATTTTTGCAAAAGGTCCGTGAACACCAAAAATTCTCACACGTGATCGTGATCATCATCAGCTCCGATGAATCAGATGAAACTAAAGCTAAATTGCTTAAAGGCGGGGCCAATGACTTTGTGCATAAGGGGGATAGTCATGATGAGATCATTGCCCGTATAGACGTGCATTTAAATGCCCAGGCGGCCCGTATTGACCGTAAGGTCTTAGAAATGACCTGTGAAATGGCTGATGATATCAGCCAGCCTTTATCTGTTCTAGTAGCGGCCCTTGATGTGCTTAAAGAAAAAATCAAGACAGATCTGCAGGATCCCCAAAGAAAAGATTTTCAAAAACTGTGGAACGCTATGAATAAAGAGGCGGATTCTATGATCGCTATTGCCGATGTCCTTAAAAGAAAGTAATAGTGGGAGGGGTATTACGGAAAAAAAAGAAATTTTAAAACAGCTCGGTGACATTCCTGAGGATATTTATGATGAGATCGTCCATGGTTTCTATGAAGAAACCCGTGAACGTTTGAAACTTATCTCGGAATATATAAGTTCTTTAAATTGGTCTGCCATTGCACGTGCAGCACATGGCATTAAAGGTTCTTCTGCCAATTTACGGCTTTTTGAAATTCAGGCAATTGCCGAAGGACTCCAAGGGGCCGCCGAATCGAATGATCCCGATATGGTTAAGAAATTGGCTGATCAGTTAAAGCCGTTGATCCCTGATTAGGGAGGATTATGCCCGACATTATCGAGAATAAACAGGTGCAAGCCCAAATAAAGGATGTGACCAACTACATCCAAACGATCCTGTCTGTTTCTCCGATATCGATCATTACTTTTAAAGCCTCCGGTGAAAATATTTCAGTCAACGAAGCAGCTGCGAAATTGATCGGCACTTCTGTTGAAAATGTCAGGAAACAGAATTTTCGTGAACTGGATTCCTGGAAAAGTTCCGGGCTTTTGGACAAAGCTATCAGGGTTTTAAGCACAGGTAAGAATGAATCATTTGAGGTGCATTTTATTAGCAGTTATGGGTCTGAAATGTGGATCGCCGGCCGGCTTGCTTCATTTTATTTTGAAGGTCAGCAGCATTTGTTATTGATGGCGGTGGATGTCAGCGAGCGTAAGTTGATTGAAGAAAGATTTCTTGAGAATGAAAAGCTGCTTAACGAATCTCAGAATATTGCAGGTCTAGGTTCGTATGTCTTAAATATTTCTACAGGATTATGGAAAGGTTCAAAGGCCCTCGATAAGATCTTTGGGATAGATGGGGCTTATGATCGTTCGGTGGAGGGATGGGAGAAACTGGTTCATCCCGATGACCGTGCAATGATGAGGGACCACTTTAGAAGAGAAGTTCTGCTGCAGAGACAGGCTTTTGATAAGGGGTATCGCATCGTCCGTCAGATTGACCAGGCCGAGCGTTGGGTGCATGGGTATGGGAAAATGGAATTTGATTCCCAGGGCAACGGCTTGCACATGTATGGCGTGATCCAAGACGTCACCGATCGCAAGCTGGTAGAGAATGAATTGCGGGAGAGTGAGCGACGGTTTCGAAATATGATAGAGAATGCCCCCGAGCCTATTTTCATTCATGTCGATAAGCGTTTTGTATATCTAAATAATGCCGCTGTAAGATTGTTTGGGGCGCTTTCGCAAGATCAACTAAAAGGTCAATCGATCCTGGAACGTATACATCCTGAAAGCCTTGCCATTGCTGAAGAACGTATGCAATTAACTAATGATATGCGGGAAACAGCGGTACCTTTATTAGAAGAGAAGTTTCTCAGGATTGACGGTTCACTGATTGACGTTGAGGTGACGGCTATTTCCCTGGAGTACGAAGGGCATCATGGCTCCCTGGTATTTTTTCGTGATATCACCGAACGTAAGCTGGCGCAGGATGCGCTGCAGGAAAGTGAAGAACGATATCGCCGGATGATGGAATCGATCACTGATTATATTTATACCGTACGTATTGAGAACGGTCATGCCGTTGAAACGACACATGGGCCGGGATGTTTGGGGGTGACCGGGTATTCGTGTGAGGAATACAAAAGGAACCCTGATCTTTGGTATCAAATGGTCCATAAGGATGATCGTGCCAAGGTTGTTGAAAGGGCGCAATGCGTTGTTCGCGGCTTGAAAATTGAACCATTTGAGCATCGCATTTATCATCGGGATGGGACGATCCGTTGGCTGAGAAATACGATCGTGGTGAAAAAAGATGATGCTGAGCGGCTTATTTCCTACGACGGATTGGTGGTTGATATCACGGTGCGCAAACAGGCGGAAGAATCCCTGAGAGAAAGCAGGGCGCGTTTTTCAACGATATTTCGCGTTAATCCTGTAGGAGTCATTCTTGCGCGCGTATCGGATAATAAATTTGTGGATGTTAACAATGCTTTTTGTGACATGTTTGGCTATACCCAAGAAGAGCTTCTGGGCCACACTTCGATGGAATTTGGTCTCTGGCTATATCCCCAAGAGCACCAGAAAATGACCCTAGAATTGACCAGTCAAGGCCAGGTGCAGCAGTTCGAATATAAATTCCGTCGGAAATCCGGGGAAACAGGCGACGCTGTCCTTTCTGCCGGATTGGTCGTTTTCGGCGGACTGGAACATTTTTTGTTCGTTACCATGGATATCACCGATAAAAATAAGGCACAGCAAAAGCTTAAGGAGGCGGCAGAGGAATGGGAAAGAACGTTTAATGCCATCCATGACATGATCTTCATTCAGGACAAGGATATGAACATCGTGAAAGTCAATCAGGCTTGTGCCCAAGCATTAAAAATGGATCCCAAAGATATCATCGGTAAAAAATGTCATGAGATCGCGCATCGTTTTGATCATCCCTGGCCCAATTGCCCATTTGAGAAAACTAAGCAAGACATGCAGATCCATACTGAAGAAGTCAATGATCGCCGTTTAGGCGTTTTTTTGCAGGTCACTATTTCTCCGATCTTTAGTCCCCAGGGAGAATTTATAGGGGCGGTGCATATCGGTAAGGATATAACAGCAATGAAGAAGTCGCAAGAGCAACAACAGGAGCATTTGCGGGAAATGGAGATTTTTTATAAAGGGAGCATGGGCCGAGAAGAACGAATTTTGGAATTAAAAAAAGAGATCCTTCATTTAAATGCAAATAAGAAAAGAGTTGAAGAGTTCCTCTCTGAGGGGCAGGAAGCTCTTCAGGAAGGATTACTGATTGGCAATATACCAGAAAGCCAAGCTAGCGAATTAGAAGATGCCTTAAAAGATGCTCTTAAGGCCCGCAAGATCATGACCAGCATGCTGGACGATAATAATAAGATCAGGGAAGATCTGGAGAAACGATTACTTGAATTGAAACGTTCCCAAAATATGCTGATCCATTCTGAAAAATTGGCATCTTTGGGCAGGCTTGTGTCTGAGATCACCCACGAGATCAATAATCCTCTGATGATCATTTCCGGGTATGCGCAGCTTTCCTTGATGTCAGAGGCATTAAAAGAAGAAGATAAGAATAATCTAAATATCATCGTGGAAGAATGCCGCAGGGCCAAGGATGTTACTAAACGGATATTGAAGTTCTCCCGGTTAAGCCGCGGAGAAGTTAAAGAAGTTGATATCAAACAATGCATAGAATCAGTGGTGAGTATTGTTGAAAGGCAATTTGTGTTGAACAATAATGTCAAAATAATAAGACAGTATTTTGACAAGTCTGTTCCCATTTCACTGGATGAGCAGCAGATGCATGAGGTATTCATGAATCTTTTGAATAACGCCAAAGAGGCGATGCCGGACGGCGGCGACATTACGATCACGACTTCCCTGCAAGATGAGCATTTAAAGATCGATTTTAAGGATACGGGTGTTGGGATGCCGGAGGAAGTCATGCGTAATATTATCGAGCCATTTTATTCCACTAAAGAAACGGGCACAGGAATAGGGCTTGATGTTTGTTATGGCATTATTAAGGCCCATCACGGAGATTTGATCTTTGAGAGTGAAGTAGGGAAAGGGACGGTGGCAACGGTGTTGTTACCATTAAATACAAAGGGAGTAGAGCATGGCTAAGCTATTGGTCGTGGATGATGAAGCAAAGATCAGGGATATTCTTGTTGAGTTCTTTACCAGAATGGGTTTCAATGTCATTCAGGCAAAGGGCGGAGAAGAAGCGATCGCCTTGCTTAAAGCTGATAAGGCCATCGACCTGATGATCCTTGATATGAAGATGCCTGGATCGACGGGGATAGATGTATTAAAAATGAAAAATGAAATGAAGGATGAAAGGCCGGTCATTCTATTGACCGGTACGGTAAGCCAGGAAAATATAAAAGTGATAGGGTTTTCAATGGCTGATGATGTTGTCTACAAACCTTTTGATTTGTTTTTAATTTTGGGTATGGTCAAAAAGAAATTGATGAAAAAGAGTTTAGATTCTTAGATTTTCTTCTAGAAGATAATTTTAAGGAGGCTAACATGCCTAAAACCATATTGGTAGTTGATGATGAGATAAACATAACAACTCTTCTTGATAAATATTTATCTAAAGAAGGTTTTGAAGTCTTGACCGCGACAGATGGTGAGGAAGCGTTAAGGGTCGCGAAAGAATTTGAAATTGATCTGATTATATTGGACGTTATGATGCCGGGGATGGATGGGGGCGATGTGTTGGCAAAGATCGTGGAAGATATTCAGTTACAGAACATACCCATCATTTTTCTTACCGGTTTGATCGCCCATGATGAATCCAATGTTTTTAATGAAAAAGATTCCGGTCATCTGGTGATGTCAAAATCCTTGGATATCAGGGAACAGGTGAATGTGATCAAAAAAGTTTTGGATGTGTGATTCAAGGGTCATTTTCTTAGTCGATCTGCTATTTTACCGTATCAGTAATACTACGTAGGAACTGGTGGTTTTTACTCATTTTCGCATTAAATAAATAATAATATTATAAAAAAGATATAAATTCCTACCGAATAACATCTAGGAGGGGGCATGGTTAAATTTTTAAGAAATCTGGGCGTATTATTTTTCGGTTGCGTGTTTTTGGTGGGGTATTCATTCCCGGCATCAGCACAACAGATAACACTTGATGATCTGCTTAAACGTGTTGAGGCCGTCGAAAAGCAGAACGCGGATTTACAGCAGCAGAATGATGCTCTAAAAGCACAGATACTAAGCATTCAACAAGCGCAGGCCGCTCAAACTGTTCAAACTGCTCCAGCCACGGCCGCTCCTCTTGCTCCCGCAGCGGGGATTCCAGTTACATCTAAATTAAAATTGAGTGTTTATGGGTTTGTACAGGTTGAAAATGTTTATGCAACCAATGGAGCTACCACAGGCGGAAATACTGCGTATAACAACGTTGTGGAATACGCTGCTGCCCATGTAACAGATGGTAAGCCTCAAAAAGTCGACAAGACATCTGCCCAAAACAGTCGTCTGGGTATTAATATCGCCGGTCCGGATGTAGCGAATGGTAAAACCAGCGGTCAAGTTGAAATCGATTTTAATAATCCGACTGCATCCAGCAGTGCTGAGACCTACCAACCCCGTCTTCGACAGGGTTGGGCAGCCATTGATTATGAAAAATGGGGGATCAAGGCAGGTCAAACGTATGATTTTTTTGCTCCGCTTAAAACAGATATTATCAATCAAAGCAGTATGTGGCGAGCAGGAGACTTTGGATATCGCCATCCTCAAGTGTTTCTGACTAACAAATGGGGCGATGTATTCGGGGCAAATGGCAAATTAACTACACAGATCGGTATTATCGACAGTGATGATATCTATCAGCAAACCAGCGGCGGACCTGTGGGAGGTGTTTATACAAGCTATGCTACTCCCATTGCCGGGAAAGATGTTACTATCGGGGCTGGCGGTATTCTTGGTACGGCCTCAACGTCAGTCGAAAATTCCCGAGGTAAGAATAATAATGGAATTGATGCAGGCGTTGTTGGGGCTCAGGTAAAGCTTGCTGATTGGATCGCTTTTAAAAGTCAGGGATACATGGGTTCTCATTTGTCAAATTTCATGAGCGGCCCTTATGGTCAGTCAATTGTTGGGATAACGGATCCATACAATCCTCAATATGGCACTTCATTAAAGACAATGGGTGGTTTTGCTGAATTTACCATTAAGCCTTTAATTAAATTGCAAATCAACCTGGGGGCAGGTATTGATGATGTCACCAATCAGGCAGCTGTTGTTGCCACCGCAGCTGATAAGGCATTGATGTGGAGCACAAACAGATCTTATTTTGCTAATGTAAAGTATAAATTAACCGCTGATCTCACCGTGGGAGTAGAATATCAGTATCTTCATACGAATTATTTAGATGGTGTCATGGCTTCGGATAATCGTATTGATACATGCATGACTTATAATTTCTAAGTCATAAATATTTCAAAAAAAGGGGACACTTTAAAGTGCCCCCTTTTTCTTTACAGTATTGAAAAAGTCTGTTATAACTACATTTCAGTTTTTGTACGGAGAGATGGGCAAACTTCTCTGGGATTGTTACACTAAGGAAGTTTGCACAACATCTCCCCGTTTTCTGGATATATTTGAATAGTAAGTTTAGTATTTGATAGTAATGCTTTGGTACGGAGAGATGGCAGAGTGGCCGATTGCAAGTGACTGCTAATCCTTCTCGACGAAATTCGTAAGTGCCTCAAATTCCTGCAAATGGGTTTATTTCCAACAAGTTAGACATCCCCACTAGTACTATAGATTGCTAAATTTTGCGATATTTTATGGTATTTTTTAGCACGTTTTTAGCACAATTTTTCTCTTCCATTGCGAGTGACAGGAGGTCACTTGTCTTGGTAAAAAGCATTTTCTTTAGTTTTTTTAAAGAATTCATAGCACATATTTAGCACAATTTTTAGAGCATTAGTGCAAGTGTCTAACAGTAACTTGCATCAAAGAATTCGTATAAAAAGAATTTGACAATACTACTCATAAGTAGTATCCTTTCAATGGAGACAAAATGAACAAAAAGATGACCTATATACAAAAAGAGCAAAAAAGAATCACTGATTTGGTAATCAAGAAATTTACAGATTATTACCTCACAGGCGGGACAGCATTAGCTTTTTATTTTGGACACCGTTTCTCGGAAGACCTGGACTTTTTTAGCCAAAAGTATCAAAAAACTGATCCAGATAAGATCATGAAATACATTGCGGCAGATACAGGCTTTGACTATCAATTAGACGCCGATCAAGATAGTCCTAAATTAATTCCTATGCAGGTTTACTTCATGGAATTAAAGGATAAACAAGTATTAAAGATAGATTTTGTTAAAGACTATGTCGAAAACATAGGTGCAATAAAGAATGGCCTGCATTCAGTAGAGGATATTTACCGGCGTAAAATATATGCAGCCATCGGTATGCAAGGCAAAGAATTAGATACAGGGCGCGCGGTAGCAACTGGAAGGCAGAGCGTTAAAGATTTGTTTGATATTTATTACCTTTCTTCTAAATATAAGCCATTGTCTGAGATATTTTTTGAGTATTTCCCCTATAATCAGGTCGAACGGCTTGATGCTTGGTACCGAGGATTTGACAGGATGGAGACAAAATTAAGCCTTATTGATTTAGTTCCCGGTATTGACACGGGTAAGATTTTTAAATATCTGGATAATCAAATATTAAAAAAGATTCCAGCTAAACTGCTCTAAGGAAATTCTTATGAAGATCAATTGGATGTGGGATACCAGATTAAGTGAAGCTAGGGTTAAGAAGATTCTAAAGAATGAACACGACCCTCGCTTTTACATTTATGCGGAAAAGTTGTTTTCCCGCGTAAATGATCCAAAAATAGCTTTTGATTATGTCCCCAGAGAAGTTTTTTGCCGAAATTGGCCCAACATAAGCAAGAGGATTCAAAAAGATGCCTGGGTTCAAGGAAGGGCAGGCTTTTGGCAAACTGTCTATGAAAAGACAATGAGCATCCATCCCGAAAGGATGAGCATTGCCGAGCAAATTAAAAATATTCGTACTCAAATGGGGTATAGTCAAAATGAATTGGCCAAAAGGTTGGGTGTAATTCAACAATATGTTTCCAAGCTGGAAGCGGGCAGAGAAAATCTAACGTTGGATACCTTGAAAAAAATAGCCGAAGTTTTTGGAAAACGGCTAACAATTCGACTAAATTAGGGAGGATTTTATCATATGAGGACGTTGCGATTGGTAAGCGTCGGACTATTAATGCGCTCGAGCCCTTTTTGTAACCCCTTTAAATTGTTGTGATATTAGACTCCGTCGTCGAGAAACGGAGTTTTTTTATTTTATCATCTATTAATATTCTTTAACTCCCAATAACCTAATGTAGTACTATTTTGGACACCAAAAATCAGGTGGTCATTCCCACGAAAGCGGGAATCTAAGGATGGAGGTAGGGTTATGCTAAAAACTATCAGCAATTTTAAAACCAGACTAGCTAACTTCAATTACAGAGTTCTTTTGGCTGAGGCCATTGTTTTGGTTGTGATCATAGGAAATGGTTTTGGTTCCTGGCCAGGGGTTATTATTCTGTTGGCAGCTCTAGCGTGGGTGCTTAACAGGAGTTGGGGGGTAGTATGCCTGATTATTTTATATAGCTGTGTCTGGGGTTTCTTGGCTGGCATGATTGGTTATGGCTTATTCGGATGGGCCTGGGCAATTATGTTAGGCGGGTTGGCTTTGATAAGCGGGGTGAAGATACATTGCAGGGATTTAAGAAGGCCGTTTGTTTGTGAAGCTTTTGAGCAATACAATGAAAATGTATGGAGACAAAAATGGCGTTTAGGACGGCAGAATTTAAATTGATTGATTTATGTAATCGTAGTACAGCTGATTGAACCACTGATTTGTAATGATTATTAGCCCGTTTACCAACCTGCTTCATTCCCATGGTGCGGTCCTAATGCCAGTAAGCAACCAATTGATAAATTCAAAATTCGCTAATAAGGAATTGCGGATATGTAAGCAGGAAAGACAGTGAATTTGATTGTCCTGCTTTATGTAATTTAAGACCTTTTCGATTTAAATAATCTTCAGCCTCAGTCTCATCAATAAATATATGATTAAGGTATGTCGCATTCCTAAGAATCCTTCCTTGTGAGTAAAATCTTCCTAGAAAATCTAAAAACATTTTTATAATCTATAGTTTAGGCAAATATGAGTAGAAGTACGTAGTAGATAGGGTAAAACTACCTATTGAAGATCTTGTATGTTTGTTCAGACTGACTATAGGTCAATAAAGCAAAGAAAGACGGATTTAACAAATAGTAGGTAACTAAAGTGGATTAAAATTCACTATAGGGGGAAGAATATGTGGAACAAGATGAGTTTAGCAATGAAATTGTCTTTCGGATTCGGTATCGTTGTTCTTATTGCAATTACGATGGGAGTTATTTCAGTAGTTAATATGAAAAACGTTAGTCAAATAGCAAGTATTCTGATTAAGGAGAATGTGCCGGAAGTGGCAGTGGGTAATAATGTTGAGCGTTGGTCGCTCAAAACCATGTATGAAATGCGCGGTTATGCATTTACTGAGGATGAAAAATACCTGAATAAA
>Ga0302320_10000706_pt1 | contig 79044 bp, 67 predicted proteins | sample Bog_T0_3_FD_202130 | JGI IMG/M metagenome (GOLD analysis project Ga0302320, IMG submission 202130) | Peat permafrost microbial communities from Stordalen Mire near Abisko, Sweden - Bog_T0_3 | ecosystem: Environmental > Terrestrial > Soil > Wetlands > Peat | place: Sweden: Abisko, Stordalen Mire...
ACAAGACTTTCACAAATGTTCCATCCCGCCGTGGAAGGCTTCCTGCGTGGTTTGGTGTTGGCGGTGGTCGGAACATTTGTGAAAGTCTTGTTCACGATCTTTCAGAGCAGTGGGATCGATGGTCTCAAAATCGCCCTGCTATTGCTTGCTTTCGCCCTCGGCTGGATTCCTCGTATCCCCGTTGTTGCCATCATTGTAGGGTGTGGTCTTGTAGGGTTGCTTGCGGGCCGCTAACGACTCGCATCCGGATTGACCACGTTTCTCGCTTCACCTCGAATAAGGAAGCCGACGAGGCTTTGCGCCGCGTATCGGGCCATGGCATCTCGAGTTTCCAATGTCGCAGAACCTATGTGAGGGGCGAGCACAACATTCGGAAGGGAAAGCAGCGGCGAATCCAAAGGAAGGGGCTCTCGTTCAAATACATCGAGTCCGGCGCCATAAATCGTGCCTGACTCCAGGGCTTCGATGAGAGCGTTCTCATCCACGACCGACCCCCTCGCTATGTTCACCAGTATGGAGGTTGCCTTCATCAGCTTCAATTCCCTTTCACCAATGAGATGCGTGGTTTCCGCCGACAACGGCACGACGAGGCACACGTAATCGGATTCGATAAGCAAATCGTCCAAAGTACAGCGTCGTGCGCCGTACTTGTCTTCGGCATCCCGCTTCGGGGACCGAGCCGTATAGAGCACGGACATGCCGCAACCCAGGGCTCCTCGGCGCGCAATGGCGGCGCCGATCCTGCCCATGCCAACGATTCCGAGCGTCTTGCCATGGATGTCGAGGCCAAACCATTCCTTTGTAACCGGCTTTGTCCAAAGCCCCTGCCGCATTTTACGATCCAACTCGGCAATGCGACGCCCGGCCGACATGATCAACGAAAAAGCCAAATCGGCGGTCGTCTCGGTGAGCGGGTCGTAAAGGTTCATCAGAATGACCTTTTGGCTCGTAAGCTCCGCAACGTCGAACGCATCGTAACCGGTCGATATGGTCGCGATTGCTTTCAGGCGACTAGAACCACGTAACTCGGCTGTCGGAACCGGTAAACCCATGCCGATCATTCCGTCGGCGTCCTTTGCGGCCGAGACGAAGGCCTCTTTGTTGGAGGCATCGACTTTCTCGAAGGTCACAAGGTCGAACGACTGGTGAAGCAGCTCTCGGACATCGTCGGGGGCCGGAAAATAGAGGACGACCTTGGGTTTCAAGTTGGACATCTTATGTAAATAGGTGCTTGAGGATTGGGGAGAGTTTATCCGCCGCTTGCTGGTTACCGTTGGCTTGGTGCTTCTTAGTAGAATAACATTTCAAAAACAGCTCCTAACGTGCGGTCATATTAGAATTTACATACCGAACGGACAAGTTTGGTTGGGCTTGTAGTAAGTTCCCTTCTTACAAGGACTTATATGAACTTTTCGCGACTTCCTATCTCATTGGCACTTGCCGTCATATTCTGTGCGGCGGCCGCACTTCCCGCGAGTGCTCAAAACCCAAACCCACAGCGACGGCGGGGGCCCGGCGGAGGAACTGGAGCCGGTGCGGCAGCCGGTTCTTCGCAGGCTGGGCCGAGCGGCTCAACCGCACAGCCCGCCATCAAGCCCTATGAGGATGTTGTCACGAAGGAGGCAAAGACACAGGATGGGGTTTTCAAAGTACATCGTGTAAAGGAGACCATTCTGTGGGAAGTTCCGGCGAACCTGTATGGACGGGTCTTTCTATGGCAAACCGAGGTCGCAGAGGTGCCAGCCGGGCAGGCGTACCCCGGAATCGCTGCCAATCATCATGTCGTGTACTTTGAGAGGCATGAAAACTCGGTTTACTTGAGAGAGCAGCATTTCGATATTCGATCTCAGGCGAAGGACGGTCTTGCGACCGGTGTCGAGATGGCAAATATCTCGCCAATCCTCGCTGCATTTCCGATACAAGCCGAGGGTAAGGACAAATCTGCCGTCATTGATGTAACCAAGCTGTTCACCAGCGATCAAGCTCCTTTCTCGGCTGGTACGCGAGTCGGAGGTTCAGGGGTCGATCTTTCGCGTTCCTATATCGATCGGGTAAGCGACTTTCCAACGAACATCGAGACCCGTTCGATGTTGACATTTCAAACGCCGGAAGCCAAGACCGCTTTGGTTCATTACAGCCTTGACTTGCTTCCAGAAAAGCCGATGAAGCCTCGGCTTTTCGATGATCGTGTCGGCTTCTTCAAAACCAATTTCACCGTTTATGGCAGACCAGAAGAAAAGGCGGTCTCACTTGCCTATATCGATCGCTTTAGACTTGAGAAAAAGGACCCTAGCGCAGCTCTCTCGGACCCCGTCAAGCCAATCGTCTTTTACTTAAGCCGTGAGATGCCTGACAAGTGGCGGCCCTGGATCAAAACCGGCATAGAAAACTGGAACATCGCATTCCGTAAGGCAGGATTTACCCACGCGGTTATTTGCAAGAACGCGCCATCGGTTAAAGAAGATCCGACCTGGGATCCTGAGGATGCGCGCTACTCCGTCATTCGTTGGGCGCCTTCGGCCATCGAAAACGCTCAAGGTCCCCATGTTGCAGATCCCCGCAGCGGCGAAACAATCTCTGCCCATGTGATTATCTGGCATAACGTGTTGAATTTAGTTCAGCAGTGGTATTTCTCTCAGGCGTCTGCAGTGGACACTCGTGCCCGTTATTTGCCATTACCGGATGACCTTATGGGACCGCTCATCCAATACGTTGTCTCACACGAGGTCGGACACACCTTAGGATTGGAGCACAACTTCAAAGCAAGCGCCGCATTTTCGGTTCACCAACTTCGCACCCCTGGATTTGTGTCCGATAACGGTGTAGCGGCGTCCATCATGAGCTATTCCCGATTCAACTATGTGGCCCAACCAGGTGACAAAGTCAGCCACTCGGACATGATCGGCCGTATCGGACCCTACGACAAGTTTGCAATCGCGTGGGGTTACACGCCGATTTCCGGCGCTTCGAGCCCAGAAGAAGAAAAATCGACTCTTGATCGGTGGGCGGCCGAACAGGTCAAGCACCCGGAGTTGAGATATGGAAACTACGTGTATAACGAGGATCCGGAGACTCAGAGCGAGTGCATAGGCTCCGAAGCGGTGAAATCAAGCCAATTGGGCCTGTTGAACATCGATCGATCCGCAAAACTCCTCTACCCGGCAGCTACCGTGCAAGGGGATGACTACAACTCGCTGCGAGAGTTGTGTTCAACTTTGGTGGATCAAAGATTCACTGAAGTGATGCGCATTCTCCGCTATGTCGGCGGAGTGGTTGAGACCAATTACCATGTCGGACATGGTGAGACTGTCTTCAAACCGGTTTCGAAAGCGGATCAAAAGGCAGCGGTCGAATTCCTCATGGCTGCCGGAACCCATATGCCCTCATCCCTTACCAACCGTTGGCTGCTTTCAAAGCTGTATCCCGACGGTGACGTCAGCCGGGTAGTGGGCCGGCAGACGATGTTGGTCACCGCGCTGCTCCAGGATGGACGCATCCAGCGTCTTCAGGATTTTGAAGCAGAGTCTGGTGGTTCAGCCTATACGGTCTCTCAGTTAGCCACGGACGTTCAATCTGGAGTGTGGAGCGAACTCAATCAGAAGCACCCGGATGTCGATGTCTATCGCCGTGCCCTTCAGATCGGCTACCTGAGCGTAATCGACTCGCGTATCAACGGCGCGTCAGCGACCAAAACGGATCTAAACGGAATCGAACGAGAGAATCTCCGAACCCTTGCCAAAACGATCGACAAAGCCCTTCCCAAGGCAGCCAACGAGGCTACGGCCCGGCACTTGCGGGAGTGTCGACGCGAGATCGGATTGATCGAAGATGGAAAGTATCCGCAAGCCCCAGCGCCCGTCATCAACCCGTTCTTTCCAGCCGGGTTTGCCGCCGAAGATGTCGCCGATCAAGGCTGCTGGCCTCAGTATCCTTGGTTAGAAGTCTTCGCACAGGCGCAGAAATAAGAATGCGTTAAGAGGGATCGGGCGACAACCCGATCCCTCTGTGCGTAGTTTTGTAACTCCGTTAGCTACCCTTAGCGATTGTTTGGAGAACTGCTTCCCAGCGATCCGGATGCGTCTCATGCCACATATCCGGCTCAAATCCGAGCTTAAGATAGGTATTGATGGCTGGAAGGCGCCAATCGTCGGTCGTAAGTCTCACGTCCTTCATTCCTTCCCGAAGTGCTGTCTCTACGACTGTCCAAGACACGATGAAGCCCAGCCCTCTTCCTGAGTGGGCCGAGTCCGCCGCCACGTAGTGAACCCAGCCACTTTCTGGAAAAACGTTCGGTATGAGTTGGTAAGACGCAGTTGCGACAAGTTGTCCCTCCCATTCGATCACCCATGTCTTCGGGACGTCCTTGTTCTGGAGGAGCACCTCGTTGACTCTATCGTTGCTCCAACGATCATTGAAGGCAGCAGAAATAAGGGCGCCCAGATTCTCGACATCCGATTCGTCAGCCTCTCGACATAGGTAACCGGATGGAAGCGCCTTGGCTGGGGCAAGTCTCTCCAACTTGTGGATCATACGGAGTTGAGGTCGTTCCATCTGTTCGAGGATAGCTCGCAGGACAAGAAAATCATTACCGGTGCCAAAATTTTGGCCTCAGATATTGACAATCGTGAATACCCATGCCAAATTATTGGCATGGGTATTGGATCGGAGTTCTTATCATGAGCAAGCGTGAACGAGCGGGAGGCCTAAGTCGACGCGAGCGGCAGATTATGGACACGCTTTATCGGCTTGGCAAGGCATCGGCGGCAGATATCCGAGAAGCCTTGGAAGACCCTCCGACGTATACGGCGGTCAGGACCCATCTAGCGATCTTGCAGGACAGGGGCCATGTCCGATTCGAGAGCGATGGTACTCGTTACATCTACGAACCGGTTGTTCCACACGAAGAAATGGCAAAGAGCGTCATGGATGGCGTGCTTCAGAATTTCTTTGGTGGCTCGGTCGAACGGGTAGTGGCCACTTTAATTGACAGGGAAGAGTCTTCCATCACGCAGGAACAGCTTGACCGTTTGGCTGAGATCATTGAATCAGCTAGAAGGGAGGGCAGATGAACGACCATCAGTTGCTTCGGATGAGCCTTGTTTTCTGCGATTTGGCATTCAAATCGGTCGCGGTCCTGCTGATAGCATGGTGCTTCACGATCATGTTGAAACGAAGGGCGGCAGCCACAAGACACTTCGTTTGGCTTGTCGCCTTCTGTACGCTCCTAGCGTTACCCCTTCTCGTGTTCGTGATGCCCCTTCAACCGGTTGGGCTGGTGCATGAATCCACGCCCGTCACAGCTGGTCCGATCAGGCCTGTTGAGGTTTCTACCGCAGGCACGCAGGTGGCACTTTCGTCGACGATGGACGAGATGCTTCGAGAAACCTCTATGGCTGCTTTGTCTGAGGCGCACTCCAAGACGACGGCCTCTCCGCCTGGGAGTCGCAACCGAACCCTGCTCGAGCGTTCCAAACCGGACTGGAAAGCGGCTTGGTGGATCGTCGGCGGAGTATGGTTGCTTGGAGTCTCGATTCTTACCTCGCAGTGCCTGTGGAGCTTGCGAGCCATGCATTACTGGCGTCGTTCCAGCAAAAGGGCGAGTTATCCGATTGATGGACTGGATCCGACTCAGCTTGCCTTTCAGATTGGGCTAAAGCGAAAATGGGACCTGCGTTTGTCGGCCGGCCCAAGACCTCCTGCAGCTATGACATGGGGATTCATGAACCCCGTGGTTTTGATGCCAAACGAGTCCACAGAATGGTCCTTCGAGCGACTGGAAGCAGTGCTGCTTCACGAACTCGCTCATGTGCTTCGTTTTGACAGCGTGAGTCAATTCATCGCGGTCATTGGTTGCACTCTCTACTGGTTCAATCCGGCGGTATGGCTCTGCGCGCGAGCCATGCGGGCGGAAGCCGAGGCGGCGGCCGATGATGCAGTAATCAGGCTTGGTGTGAAGCCCTCCACCTATGCTCGAGAACTCCTCAGAATTACCGCCGAACTCGGCCGACGACGTCAGCCTTATTCCTCTATAGGAGTTCCTGTCATGAAACAATCAAAAATCGAATCGCGCGTTAAAGCGATATTGGACCCAACCATTCGCACGAGACGCGGTGTCACCGTAGTGGAGGCATTAGTGACCCTCGCCGTCGCCGGCGCAATTGTCCTGCCATTCAGTTCCATACGTGCGGCAATCGTCCCTCGCAGCCACGCTCACGTTCCGAGTGTCGGCGCGTTCGAAGGAGTTGCTCAGGTTGGCGTGCCCATGGCCCCAACCGGAGACGTAAAGCCTACCTTGTCTCAGCCTTCGAGCACTTTGGTCGTCACGAGCACCAAGCTGACGTCTGAGCATGGTCGCCTTGTCGCGGTTCGGAAACACTCGGCAAGGCTTAATTTAAGGACATCTCGTTCCAATTCGGTGACCGACCCAGCGAAGCAGTCCGAAATCGACAAGCAGAAAGCAGAGCAAAAGGAGGCCGACGCCCAAGCCCAGAAGGCGGTAGCAGAGCTGAACGCTCAGAAGGCTCGACAATTAGCAGAGTTGGAAAACCGGAAAGGCTTAGAGGTCCAGGTGCGGCACCTCGAGATCGAGTCAAATCTAAAACTGGCAAAAGCCCAATACGAACGACTTGAGGCCCTGTATCAGCAAGGCGTCACGAGCAATATCGACCTGGATGAGGCAAAGGCAAAACTCGACAAACTCCAGATCGAAGCCAAGGCGCTCCGAGAAATGGAGAGACTATCCAAATTGCAGGCCGAAAAGCTGTATGCGGAAAAGTTAGCTGCCGAAAAGATGCAAGCTGAGGCAGGTGGACTAAAGAAAATGGCGGAGTTGCAGCAGCAGAAAATGACCGCGCTCTCTAAAATGCAACGACTTGATTCGATGTCGGTATCAGCCCAGAAAAAACTGGATAGGGTTCGGTCTTTGCTCGATGAACTTGTTAGGGCATCAAATCCCAAGACTGGGAAAGGCGACCAAAAGCGGATTGAGACGATCAAACAATCGTTGGTGCAAATTCTGTCGGCACAGAAAAAGGCAGACGAGGCAATGATGATCGACGCGAGAATTCAGCAAATTCGAGCTAAGGCTGAATTTGAAAAGGCCTCCATTCAGATGGCTCAAGCAAAGGAAGCCGCCACAAGCACAGAAACGCTGTACCAGGAGGGCCTCGTTTCCAACGATCAACTCGCGAAAGCCAAGGAAGCACTCCGTTTGGCTGATGTGCAGCTTCATGTTGCACAGGAGATCCTCGAGACGTTTCGGTCGCGCAAAACGCCTTAGCCCTTGCAACCTCTTCGACGACAGACTGCAACCAGGCTGGCTTGCGATCCGTAAGCGATTCCATCGACGGGGCCTTATGCCCCGTCCTAAGGAATGGATATACCCCTATGAAGTTCGCTCATTTAACTCTGGCTGCCCTTGTTCTCGGCAGTTCCCTCATCCTCCCCGTCTCAGCCATGGCGCAGGTCAAACACACAAAACTCAAGACGGTTGCGGCTGGGGTCGCAGCGTATGAGCTTGCCAAACATACCGGCAAAAACAAGATGCACAAGAACTTCATGCAGAGGCATCCAGTGTTGACCGGCATTGCGGCTGCCGCTGCCGTACACCATCACTTGAAGAAGAAAGAAAACCACCATTAATCGGTGCTTGGTTTGGCGGTAACTTAGAAGCCGCCATGCGTACTTCTATGCAGGAGGCCCTTGAACAGGCCGAATCGTGCCTGACCTTGTTTCGGAGTGATCCATCGACGATTCAAACGATGGATCGAATCGTCGTGGCCATTTCGGAGGCCTTTCGGAATGGAAACAAACTAATGGCATGCGGCAATGGCGGGAGCATGGCGGACGCCATGCACGTTGCCGAGGAGTTCACGGGACGCTTTCGCAGGGATCGCCAGCCGTACCCTGCGTTTGCGTTTAGCGACCCTGCACACATGAGTTGCGTCGCAAATGACTTTGGGTACGACCAGGTCTTCTCTAGAATGGTTGAGGCGTTCGGCAAGCCCGGCGACGTACTTCTCGTGATGAGCACGTCTGGGAATTCACAGAATCTCGTCTTAGCTGCTATGAAGGCCCGTGACCGCGGCGTGACGGTTATGGGCGCCTTGGGCCAGGCGAATGGCAAACTGGCTGCTCATTGCGACCTTGTCTTGCATGCGCCCAGCGATAGATCCGACCGAATACAAGAAATCCACATGCTTGCGTTTCATTCCATCATCGAGGCGGTGGAACTTGCTCTTGAAGGATAAATCGACCGGCCATTAAGCGCCAAAGCCAGCGATTCTATTGACGCCCAAACTCGGGACAGAATCGTGTCAGCCGGTCCATCCAAACCTTCGATCATCATTCGCGCCTGACGCTCTCACGGTGGTTGGAGGTACCTTCATTTCCGGTGTCTTCTCGTCGTCGCTGGATAATCGTCTGGGTGTTGGCTTGTCTGCCATTAATGGGGTGGTGGCTATACGGACTTTTTGACGTGGACGAGGGGTTCTACGGGGCAGTCGTTGCCGAAATGAATCGGAGGGGTGAGTGGATCACGCCTTACTACAACGGCAAGGCCTGGTTCGAAAAGCCGATTCTCCTCTATTGGTTGGCCAAGCCATGTCTTGCGCTCTTCGGCGATATGATTGGCCCGCGGTTACCCAGCATTTTGACCACCCTTGGGACCTACGGCGCGGTTGCCTGGTTCGCAAATCGACGACTCGGAGCTACTGTTGCCCAACTCAGCGTCCTGTTTCTCGCAAGCAGCTTGCTTGTCGTCGGAACTGGACGCATGATGCTGACCGATCTTCCCCTTTTGCTAAGTTTGACAGCGGCCATGCTTACGTTTTGGGAGTCGCTCGTAGGCCGGCCATCTTACCGAGTTTGGACGGCGGCTTGGCTTGGCATCGGAGTCCTGTCCAAAGGACCGGTTGCGCTGATCCTCTTTGCGATCATTGCCGGATGGACCTATTGGAGAGAGAAGGAACTTCGCCCCGCATTTCGCGGCTACTGGGTACACGGCACCGTGGTCGTGGTTCTTATCATTGGTTCGTGGTATATCCCTGCCTACCTTGTCAACGGACAGGTGTTTGTTCAGAAGTTTTTGGTCGAACAAAATATCGGAAGGTTCACCGGAGGAGATGCCGCGCACACTCTTGGCGGCGTTCAAAGCCTCGTTCTTTATGTTCCGATCCTGTTTTTGGGCATGTTCCCTTGGTCGGTGTACCTATGGAAAGCCTGGCCCAGACGAAGCCCAAGGCCGAATGAAGCCACGGAAAGCTGCCTCGAGGAGGGGCAATTGGTACGGTATCTTGCGAGTTGGGCGGCAGTTATCTTCATTTTCTTCACGATCAGTGGCGCAAAGCTTCCGCACTATATTCTTCCTGTGATCCCTCCGCTGGCGATCCTTGTCGCTGTGGACGTTGTCAAGCGAACTCCAGATCCAAAAAAGTGGTTCTATGCTGCAGGGGTCACCTGTTTGATGATGACCGTGGTCGCTAACGCGGTGTTTCTGTGGTGGTACGGTGCAAGCGGCCAGAAAGAGGTTCATGCGATAGTGCGATACGTTCGAAATGAGGGAGGCGCTGTTGCGATTTACCAAATGGGCAGACGCAACAAGGACCTAGGCACAGGGAAACTGAAGCTACAAGAAACCAGCTTGCCCTCACTCTTGATGTATCTCGACAGCACGGCAATCGACACTGACGATTTCAACGAGATATTAAGAACTAAGGCGCCAGTTTGGATCGTTACCCGTGAAGGTCGAATCGTGCCAGCCGATTTTAGGGCTGCCCAACGGGCGGGCCGTGTCCTCTCGGCAGTGAAGTCACCGATGCCGCAGGATAATTACCGCCTGTATCAGGTGAAATAACTCGATTCCTGCGGAACGGAATCGGCGTTCAGGCATTTGGCACGGGTTTCTACGATTACAACCAGCGGGCCCGACTACGTCTCCTCGATGGTAGAGAAGACGGTTTGACAGGCCCACTTAGATTGCTCGTCGCATATCCACTCTCGGGAGTATGAGGACACTTGGATCAGCCTTGACACGAATCGCAAAGAAAGGAAGTGCATTTACGTAACCGCAATTTGGGCCATCCAAAAGGTCGACAAGAATCCAATACGCATGATCTGAGCTAAAGTGGGTGAATACGAGGTTTAGCCAGGGATTGGCGTGAAAGAGGACTATTCACCAGATAGTTTGAACGATTCCCGCTGAGCTTCTGCGATGGCGGTCCACTGCCTTAGTAAGGACTCCAACTCATCACGCTTGAACGGTTTGGAGAGAAACCCGTCCATTCCTGCTTCTTCGCATGCCTTCTTGTCTTCAGCGAATGCGGTTGCGGTCAGCGCGATAATGGGAATTCTCGTTCCAATCTCTGCTTCCCTGATTCTAATCTCTCGTGTTGCTTGAAGCCCATCCAACTCCGGCATCTGAACGTCCATCAGGATCAAATCATAAGGGTTGGAATCGAACATGGACAGTACCTCGTTGCCGTCGTAAGCTACATCCACGATGCATCCAAGTTTTTCAATCTGAATTCGAGCTACTTCGATATTGACTAGATTATCTTCGGCGAGCAAGACCCGAACGCCCTCTAACGAAGCGGTATTGACGACTTTCATCGCCTTTGAAATGGACTTGGTAATCTTCGAGAGAGGCAGTTCCACCCAAAATCGGCTTCCTGTTCCATAGCTGCTCTCGACTCCAATCGAACCGCCCATCAGGTCGGTGAGGCGTTTGGAAATCGTAAGGCCCAGACCACTACCGCCATACCGGCGATGCATGGAGTTGTCTGCTTGAGTGAAGCCCTCAAAGATCGCCTCTGCCCGCTCCTTTTTGATGCCGATTCCCGAGTCCACGACTTCAATTCTAAAAATAATCGCGGTGGAAGTTTCGCGGATGATGCGAGCGTTGACGTTCACCCCTCCTTGCATGGTGAATTTCACCGCGTTGCTGACCAGATTGGCAATCACCTGCTTGACACGAGAGGGATCGGCATAGACCTGAAGGCTTGCAATGTTGTCGCAATCTAGCCCGAGGGCAATCCCCTTTTCCTGGGCCGCTCCCTGGTAGAGAGACACGACGTCATTGAGGGCGGAAATGACATCGATTGCCAAAGGTGAGATCGTCAGTTTCCCCGCTTCGATCCGAGAATAGTCCAAAACGTCGTCGATGACGCGGCGGAGGATTTCGCCACTGGACTGAATCGTCTTGACGTAACCCATTTGATCGGAAGTCAATGAGGTCTCCGACAGCAGGTTGGTCATGCCGAGTACCCCATTGAGGGGGGTTCGGATCTCATGGCTCACGGTAGCAAGGAACTGACTCTTGGCCCTTGAAGAGGCGAGCGCAGCGTCCCTTGCTTCTTCGAGAGCTTCGCGGGCATGCAGCTTTTCAGTTACATCGTGCGTAAGTCCAACGAAGTGGAGCGGGTGCCCGTCTGCGCCGATGACGACGGATCCGCTGGTCTCGTGCCACCGATAGGTGCCGTCGCTCTGCATCGCTCTGTAGACGCAAGAGCCACGGTAAGTGGGATCCTTAAAAAGCCTAAGCGTGTAGATCGTTCCTTTAGTTCGGTCTTCGGGATGGACAAAGTCAACGAATTTCTTGCCCAGCACCTCCTCTACCGCATGGCCAAGGTGCCTGGTCCAGCTGGGCGATACAAATGTAAACGTGCCGTCGAACGAGAGTGTGTAGATAATCTCGTCCGTATTCTCGATAATTGTCCGGTATCTCGCCTCGCTTTGCCGGAGTCGGTCCTCTGCCTCTTTGATCTGGGTCAGGTCTTGCCAAACAACAAGCTCCAAAACTTCGTGACCTACCGTGAACTTGGATGCAGAAACAAAGACCTGCGCAAGACTCTCGTCGGCGCGGTAGTGAGTCCACTCAAAATTGACTTGTCCCTTTTCGCTGAGTGTTTTGTTTACTTCCGCCAGTCGGGCACGGGATGGCATCCCGTCTGCTTGAATATCCGGGGAAAAGGAGATAAAGAACCTATTCAGAGCATCGCTCTTGTTCGTAAATCCGAGCTGTCTCAGAGCGGCTGCGTTGCAATCAGTTACTCCATTTCGGCCAAAAAGGAAATAGGGGGTACTGGAGTACTCGAATAGAATCCGAAATTTCTCCTCAGTCATGAGCCGATCGGTGATATCGTGGATCAACCAAATCTCGCACAAGTCATCAACAAACGCGGTGAACTCCGCATGACAGGTCGCACCGTCCTTGCGTGTCATGACGCACATCTCGGGTTTTGAGAACCCCGAGGCACGAAGGGCTTCATAGCCTAAGCGCGCCCCCGCAGGGTCTGCCGGATAGACCTTCTCAAACCACTCGTCAAGCGTTTGGACTTCATCCTGGCTATATCCCGTCAAGCGTTGAATCGCGCGATTGAGCCAAAGGCGTTCCCCTTCCCTAAAAACCGCCCCTGCGGGAAGGTTCTCGACCATGCTTCGAAAGCGGGCTTCGCTTGCTTTGAGGGCTTGTTGCGATTTACGCCGTTCCGTGATATCACGAAAGTAAACGGCAAGCCCTTCTTCCGAAGGGTGAGCAGAGACTGAAAGCCAGCAATTCAGGGGGGGATAGAATGCTTCAAATCGCACTGGCACATTCTCTTGAACTGCCCTCAGTAACTCAACCTGAAAGACCGACCCAACGGCTTCAGGGAAAACATCGGTTATATGCTGCCCTTCAATTGCCTCACGCGAGCGTTGAAGCATCTGGAGCGCCAAGCCGTTGATGTAGACGAAACGCCAATCTCGATCTAGCGCATAAAAGCCGTCGCTGATGTTCTCGAGGACACCGGCGACGTTACGCAATGGATCCGGCAATCGGGCATTCGATGAATTCTCCATTCAACTTTGCGCTGAGAAATCTGCGGCTTGGAACTCTAAGTTTGAACGGTAGAAGGCCAAAATACACCTGGTTCGCCATTCTTGTGCCGAAAATGACGGGACAATCTTCTTCTTCCGACGGCGAATGCAGTTTGAAGCGAGAACCGGAGCCATGGAAGCCGCCAAATTAAGTGGTTTAGGAAATGGAATTGCCCATTTGACCAGATCTATTCCTCACGCACTGCAACGAGATATTCGTCGTTTGACTTTCGTGCTATGGTTTCCTTGTGAGTCCCCTTTTGATTTCGATGGGATTACTCGTGAACGGCGCGATGTCTCAGACTAGTATTCTCAACCACGACTGGCTGGTCGAACCTACAAAGGAGCGTGCACGACTTGTTTTGCACGGTTCCAATGAAATAGCGATCGATAACGGCTTGGTCCGAAGGACCTTTCGGATATCGCCGAACGCAGCAACGGTCGGACTCGACAACTTGATGACGGGGCAAGCCATGCTTCGTGCAGTGAAGCCGGAAGCCGTCGTCGTCATCGACGGCCAACGCTACAATGTCGGCGGACTCACTGGCCAACCCAATTTGGCTTTTCTTCGACAAGACTGGCTCAATGAGATGGTTGCCGAGCCGAACGCATTTCAGTACCAGCGGTACACCACGGGCATAACGGAAATGCCATTTAAATGGAAGAAGGTGCGGCATGCCGGAAACGATGTCTGGCCTCCAAAAGGGATATCCGTTACGTTTGACTATATTCATCCCGCCCTGCCAGGAGTAGAAATCGGAATTCGTTATGAGCTTTACGACGGGATTCCTTCGTTGATGAAGCAAATGTTTGTTCACAATAAGACCACTCATCCGATCCGTCTTAACAGTTTCAAATCAGAGATCTTAGGTTTGGTTGAGAGCGAGTCGGAAGTCGACTCCTTCAACAACTGGGTTCTTCCCAATCTGGACACCTACTCCGACTACTCGTTTGCAGGGATGACCGCGGTAGGCGCCAATAAGGTCATTCATTGGTCGCCAGATCCCGATTATGGGACGCAAGTGAGCTACATGTTGGAGACACCATGCGTGTTGGAGAGTTCACCTCCCCTGGGGCCAAATTTCCTGATTGCGCCGGGCGCATCGTTCGTAAGCCACCGAACCTATGAATTGGTCCAAGACTCGTCGGACCGTGAGCGTAAAACACTGGGAATTCGAACCCTGTTCCGAACTTTCGCACCGTGGTCGACCGAGAACCCGATCATGCTTCATTTGACGACAACCGACTCTGTGAAAGCAATGCAGGCGATCGACCAGGCGGCCGAGTGTGGGTTTGAAATGGTTATTTTCAGCTTTGGAAGCGGTCTTGATGCAGAGGATATCTCGGATGCAAACATCGCCAAATACAAGGCTTTCGCGGATTATGCTCACTCAAAGGGGTTGCAGATCGGATGCTACTCACTCTTGGCAAGTCGAAGTATTGACGCGGCCAACGACGCAATTAACCCAAAGACTGGGAAGCCTGGAGGCATGATTTTTGGCAATTCGCCATGCTTGCAAAGTCAATGGGGCATCGACTATTTCAAACATGTCAAGACATTCTTAGATCGAACCGGCTTCGACCTTCTTGAGCACGATGGCAGTTACCCTGGGGACCCCTGTGCATCGACGACCCATCCTGGTCACGAAGGGCTCTTGGACTCCCAGTGGAAGCAGTGGCGCGAGATCGCTGACTTCTACGCATGGTGCCGAGAGCGAGGCATTTTCTTGAATGTTCCCGATTGGTACGTACTTACGGGGTCGAACAAGACCGGCATGGGATACCGAGAGACCAATTGGTCTTTACCTCGCGACCAGCAGCCGATACATGCCCGCCAAAACATGTATGACGGCACTTGGCTCAAGGCTCCATCAATGGGTTGGATGTTCGTTCCGCTCACGGAATACCACGGTGGAGGAGACGCCGCGACCATCGAACCGCTAAAGGATCACCTTCAGGTCTACGGGCTGCACATGGCAAGTGCGTTTGGGTTTGGCGTCCAGGCCTGTTACCGCGGTCCGCGCCTATATGACGCACCCGAAACGAAAGCGCTGGTGATTAAGTGGGTCACATGGTTCAAGAAGCACCGGGCGATTCTCGAATCCGATCTGATCCATGTTCGGAGGGCCGACGGGCGCGATTTGGACGTCGCCCTTCACGTTAACAGTCGGCTTTCCGAACCGGCCCTAGCGGTCGTTTACAACCCGACTGACCACGCGATAACCAAAGAGATTACTCTGCCCCTGTACTATTCCGGGCTTACCGACTCTGTCGTTGTTTGGGATGACAACAATCATGGGCGACCAGGACGTCTGGACCGCTCTTTTCGGCTGAATCTAACGGTAAGCGTTCCCGCGATGGGAGTCGCCTCCTTCGTCGTCAAACGAGGTTAGGCTTCCTGCTACGGCTGTAAGAGTTGGGGTTCATCAGGAGCTTCGGCAGGTGACGCTGACTTTAGTTTCGCGACCTTCTCCTCAAAGGCAACGAGATTTCGTCCAGTTAACGTGATCGGTTTTCCGGCGAGCAAGAGCGCAAGCGCTTCACATTCTGCTTTGCTAAAAGAAACTGAGCCGAGAATGTGCTCCTCAAACGCCTCGTAGGCGATTGGCGCGACGGCTCTGGCACAGAGTGCCAGGGCTTCGGCGAAAACCCGGATCTCGTATTGGGCGTGAGGGTCCATTCGGAGACGCAGGAAGTGGAACAGATTGTGTAAGTCGATCTGCCAATACCACTCGGTATATAAGCTTAGGGGAAGGTTGTTTCTCGCAATTTCTCGTGCGACGTTCAGTTCAAGGAGCCTCTCGTAATTCTGGTAGACACTCTTTTGCTCATCAGAAAACAGGCGAATGATCTCTTGTTCTTGCTCGGGGGTGAACCGATCCTCACTTCGTCCCTGTTTATTGTTTTCACTCTGAGGCCGTATGTTCTCCGGTAACGGCACATAGAACTCATCTTTCATCACCGAATAGCGGCCGGAGATTTCGTTCAAGCGTGCCGTGCGGTGCCGTACCCATTGACGGGCTACGAAGATCGGCATTTTGGTGTGAAACGTCAGTTGTACTTGCTCGAAAGGGCTCGTGTGCCAGTGCTTCATCAGGTAGTGAATCAGACCACGATCCTGTCGATAGCTCTTCGTCCCCGCGCCGTAACTGACCCGGGCAGCCTGCACAATTCTCTGGTCTCCGCCCATGTAGTCCACAAGCCGCACGAATCCTCTATCAAGGACCTTGATTTCCTGATCCAATAGCGCTTCAGCTTCTTCGACAATAATTCGTGGCATGGGGCATTAGTATGAGACGGCCTTGGCCCCTTAATGGGTGCCAACCATGTCATCAAAGGTCAAGCTTCGACGCAATTCACGAGGCGCCGCCGCTGTAACTGCGTCGACTTGCGCGAACCGCCGAATCACTGGCGCCAGATTCGTGACGTTGAATCGATGTGCCAATCGCCGAGCGTTGCTTCGTACAGGGAGGGAGTCGTGTAGAGACTTGCCCCGGTTGGGTAGACGCCCAAGTCCTTCAGGGTTTTGGCCCAATGGCCGGTCTGACTACGATATTTCCTTTGGGCGTAATAGATTTCCATTAGGGAATTTCGCTCCACCAGTCCATCGAGTGGCTTTACGCTGCCTTGGCCAAAGGGCGCAGTTGTGAACTGCAAGACTCCCCACGTCTCCGGCCGGTGCATGTCTACTACGCCTTGAGGGGACCAAACCCAGTTGTCTTCGGGTCGGCCGGGGATCTTATGGTATTTACCGTCAATGATCTCAGTGTGCCATTCCACACGCGAAAAGTCGATTCGCCATTGGTCGCCTTCACGCGGAGGGCAGGCAGTGCCAGCGATTTCTCCAAGCGCCTTCCATGGAAACGCGATTTCAAGGCTCCATCCCTGGTCGATGGTGTTAGGGTCATTGATCGTCCCGTGCACTTGAACGGTTGACTTTAGCCCATGAATGTCCCAGCCCGTTACGGGAGGGCCGCCATCTCGATATGCCTTAATCAGCAGTAGATCCCAGACCGTATTCAGGGCGTTCATCTCGAATTCAGCGTAGAGTTGGTTATCTCCGTTCGGATCAATGAAGACTTCGAAGTCGTTGTCCTGAAAAATCACCGAATCTCGCTCGGTTAAAGTTGCCCAAACATGGGGCTCTTCTAGGTCTGCGGCAACAAAGAGGAACTCGTCGTTCCAAACCATCTTTGCCCGCGTGCGGAATCGTGGTTTTGGTTTGAGATCTCCTTCAATATCTACGAAATCCTCGGTCCAAGCCGCTTCCGTCCATGGAGATTTATCTAGGTGACCATCCAACTCAAACTGATGGGACGTTTTGTGACAAAGGTAGCTTCTCATCCGAACTTTCCTTATAGCTGGTTTGAGGCCTGGAAAGCACGCAAAAAAGACAGGTACCGATGTAAAGTGCATTAGTAACGATCGCCGAGGTTGACCGCACGGTGTTTCTAGTTGTTTCGACTGCGACGGTTAGGATCGGAGCCCCGACTGTTTCCCGAGCGCCCTGAAGGCGTCGAGCCGTTCCTAGATCCGGTACCAGAATTGGACGAACCGCTGTTCCGATACCTCGACCCACTGCTCGACCTTTCCGTATTGCCGTACCTACCGGGTTCCCGAGATCGGCTTGAACGGCTGTAGCGGCTGCCGGAGTCTGACCTTTCTCTGTTAACGGTCCCAGAGGTTCGAGTTCGGCTTGTCCCGCTGTATTTGCTAGGACTGGTATACCGACTGTCATTTGTTCTCCCGTCAAGACCCGTTCCTTGACGAATGGAAGAACCAGAATTGTAGCGGCTGTATTTGCTGGTCGAAGTACTTCTTGAGGCGCCACTGTGAATTCCACTTCCAGTGGACGTCCTGGAGGTGGCATTGTTATGCTCAGACGGGGAGAGTGTCTTTCCTACCGGCGAACTTAGTCGGGCAATAGCGGACGGGAGTGTCGATCGATAAACTGGCCGATCCGTTATGGCACTGGATGGGCGGTCTGAGACGAAAGACCTGGAAGGCGTTAGCGATGCAATGGTCGGCCGGACAGTTGCTGGTCCGAAAACGGGAGGAATACCATGCGGCGCGGCCAACGCGCGGCCTTTGCTGAAGATAGACGTGTCGGAAGAGGTACCACTCTGAAACCTTCCGATTCCACTGAAACCAGCGGTTGTCGTCCGAGTGATCGCAAACGCGTTTCTCCCATACAACGGCACAAATCGACTTGTCCCGACAAAAGCTCGATTGCCATATATTCCTGCGACTCGTCGCGAGTCGAATCCGCCGAACGGACGATTCAGGAACCCGTTACCCCAGGGATGGGCTACGCAAAAGCGCCCGGAGCCTGGGCCGTAGCATGCTGCCCCCCCGATTGAAAACGAGAAAAACCAATTGCCGCTTCCAAAGCCGACCGAAAACGATGCGGGATAATAGACCTCGGTCGGAGCTAAAGGACACCATGCCACTGCGCCGTTATAGACGCTGAAGCTAACAACCGCCGGAGACCAGAACTGCAATCGCGGGCCGGGACACCAGCCCCAGCCATTCGATGCGTGAATCCAAGTTCCGTAATGGTAGGGCGCCCAACCCCATGGCTCGTCCGCAATCCATGTCCAACCGAATGGTTCCACCCAAACCCAGTGACCGTCATGGTACGGGCGCCAACCAACGTAAGTCGCATTTGGATACCACACGTGCCCATAGGTCGGATCTGGTCGCCAAACGCCATAGGAATCAAGGTCCCCCGAGCAGAGACTGATGTTGCTAGGCACATAACTAGAAGGGTGGTCGTACGTCGTGTCCCGCCCGTCGCAAAATTGATCCCAACTATCCGCATGCGGCACATTTCGAATTCTTAAGGGGCTGTTGTCGCCAACAACATCGACATAGTCGCCATGGTGAAGCGTTGTGCTTCCCTGGCTTCCCTCTAATTGGGCCTCTCCGCCTCGAACCGCAACTTCAACGTCATCGCCGCATCCGATTCGCAACTTACCTGGGCCAAATGCCTTGACCGACGTCATCGGGGTGTCCAACTGGTACATGGACTCCCTATTCGTAAGGGTTGCTGATGCGAGGCCAGAACTGATCTTGACTTCGGTGAATTCTCCTTTGCTGTCGCTATACATGGTAAGCAGTGTCGCGACTGCGTTGCTTCCCAATCGGAGGCGGCTGCCGTCATCAAATTGGATCTCGGTGCGTCCTCCGGCGTTCACCCAAATTTCTGCCCCTTGACGGAGCGGGAGGTTCGGCGCTGCAGTGGACCAATCAACACTCTCGTCGGGTCGCCAATTGGCTCCTCCCTGAATGTAGGAGATCCTTGCCATGCGAACAGGACCCGCGTTGCCATTTGACGTGGCCGCAGATGGGGTCTCTTGAGTGTAACGGTAGCCGTCTTGAGCGGCTGCCATCGCGAATAGGCCTAAAACCAGGAAGACAACCGAACGCCTCAAGGCAGTAAAGGTGCCTTTTGGTTCCATATAACGTTGCGACGCTAAGGCTACCCGGCTAGTTCCTCTTTTACCGATCCCAAACGTCGCCGATCACGGTTGCTTAAGAATTCCTAAGCAACCGTGATCAGCAGTTGGCTCAACTCAGTGGATCGTAACATGATCGAAGCGGCGGAGTTCTATCCCCCGTGTCGTTTATTATCTGACCCTCGCTGGGGCGAGTTTTGTTGGCGCGGAGCACTTCTCTGTTGAGGTGCGCTTCGCTGACGGGGCGCGCTCTGCTGCCGAGGAGCACTTCTTTGCTGCGGTGCGGCTCGCTGACGAGGTGCGCTTCTCTGCTGGGGAGCGGCTCGCTGACGAGGTGCGCTTCTCTGCTGGGGCGCGGCTCGCTGTCGTGGAGCGCTTCTCTGCTGGGGCGCGGCTCGCTGACGAGGTGCGCTCCTTTGCTGCGGTGCGGCTCGCTGACGAGGTGCGCTTCTCTGCTGGGTCGCGGCTCGCTGTCGAGGTGCGCTCTGGGCCCTTTGAGAACTGCGCACTGGGTTGGCCGGGCGGGTCCTATTGGAACTCGTGCCTCGTGCTCATGTCGCTTTGGGCGTTCGTGCCACATTCGAGTTTCGAGCCGTGGAAGCGTTTGAGTTTCGGACCCTGGCTGCGTTAGTATTGCGCGCTCTTGCGATATTGGCGTTATGTGCTCTTGCCGCGTTTGTGGCGCTCGTCCTGGCTGGTCGGCTAGATGATGTTGTCGCATTTGGTCTAGTGGCATCGGTCGTGCGAGCGCTTTTCCCTCGGTTTGTGACCGAGGCAGTCCGAACCTGTGCGGCTCGTTTTGACGGAGTGGAGAAACGTCCGCCTGGGGTACTCGATCGGGCAATCGCAGTTGGGAGCGCAGTTCGGAACACCGACCGTTGCATGATCGCCGTCGAGGGGCCTCTTGAGGCAACCGTCCTCGATGTCGAGAACGAGCTGTTGGTGGGTCTTATCGAAGCAGGGCCAAAGACGGGAGCCTGTCCTCTTCCGGCCGCAAATCCGCGTCCTTTTTGGAAGATTGCTGAGTCAGCAGCAGATCCATTTTGGAATCCGCCTCTCCCGACAAAGCCCGCCGACGACGTTCGTGTGATCGCATACGATGCTCGACCATACATTGGGACAAATCGATTGTTCGTAATGTAAGAGCTATTGTTGTAGATGTTTGAGAAGCGGTTCGAGTTGTATCCTTGAAACCCGCCGTTCACAAACACGTTATTCCAAGGACGGGAAACCATATAATTGCCGCCGCCTGGGTAGTAGGCCGCTGCGCCGCCGATTGAGAAGGAAAGGAAAAGCCCCCCACCTCCAATTCCTACTGAAAACGCCGGCGGATAGTAGATTTCCGACGGTCCTAGCGGACACCAGGCCACATTCCCGCCATATACGCTGAAATCAACAACCGCGGGCGACCAATATTGGCGTTGTGGTCCGGGGCACCAGCCCCAGCCAGACGAGGCATGTATCCAAGATCCGTAGTGGTACGGCGCCCATCCCCAAGATTCGTTACCCACCCATGTCCAACCGTACGGGTCGGCCCAGACCCAGTGGCCGTTATGGTAGGGGCGCCAACTGGCATCGCTCTCATGGGGATACCAAACGTGACCATAGGTGGCATCTTCCCGCCAATCGCCGTTTCCGTTCAAATCGCCGGCGACAATTCCGATATTGCTTGGGATGTACTCGCTGGGATGGTCATAGACATAGTCGCGATTGTTGCTGAAATTATCCCAGTTGTCTTCAGGCGGAGCAGCTTGAACCGAATACGCGCTCGTCTGGTTGGCAATATCGACATATTGGCCCATGCTAAGAACCGCACTGCCCTGCGAACCCTCGATTTCGACAGCTCCCCTCCGCACGCACAATTCGACGTCGCTTCCGATGCCGACTCGAAGTTCGCACGGTCCATGGGCGGAAATCGACGTCATGGGCGTGTCGATCTGATATTTAGAATCTTTGTTGGTGAGTGTCAGCGATGCCAGACCATTGTTAAGCTTGATTTCGGTGAACTCGCCGTTGTTATCGCTGTACATCGTTTGGAACGTCGCAACTGCTCCCGTACCCAGTCTCAACCGGCTACCGTCGTCGAATTGAACCTCCGACCTTGACCCGTTGTTGACCCAGACCTGTGCTCCTTGGCGCATCGGTATGTTCAAAGCGGCAGATGACCAGCCGACAGTTTCAGAGGGTCGCCAGCTTACGCTACCCTGTGTGTAAGAGATCCTTTGCCATTCGGACGGGCCCGGCCGTCACACCGATAGGTGGAGTCGTTGTGTCTTCCTCTGAGTAATGGTAACCGCCTTGAGCAGCTACGATTGCCGAGAGGCTTAGCGCTAACAAGGCAATCATATTCCTCAAGGCCGTAGTTTTGCCTTTTGGTTTCATTTGCTCGTGCGACTATAGAGTCCACTCATAAGTTCCGCTGTTTGGACTTATGGCCTTTGCGTGGAGTTAGTCCGGCTAGGTTCCTCTACTTTGGGCTAAGATCTTTGAAGTTAAAAACCATGAAAACCCGTTTCCTCGTTGGAGCGCTGCTCGCTACTGCTACTGCGTTCGCTTTGGCGCAAGACGTCAAGGTTGAAAAATACATCCTTCCCAATGGAATGAAGGTCATTCTTCACGAAGATCACTCGTTGCCCGTAGCTACTGTCAATATCTGGTACTACGTGGGCTCAAAAGACGAGCCCGAGCATCGGTCTGGTTTTGCCCACCTGTTCGAGCATTTGATGTTCATGGGTACCGATCGCGTGCCAACCGGTCAATACGACAAGATCATGGAAGGTGGTGGAGGATCCAACAACGCCTCTACGGCCGAAGACCGCACGAATTTCTTTGACGTAGGTCCCTCGAATCTTCTCCCGACATTGCTGTGGTTGGAGGCTGACCGGTTGGAGGATCTTGGTCGCACCATGACCCAGAAGAAACTCGACCTCCAAAGGGATGTGGTTAAGAACGAGCGGAGACAAACAACTGAAAATACGCCTTACGGAAAGGCCTATGAGGCGATCAATGGTCTGATGTTTCCGTCCGGACATCCGTATCACACCAGTGTCATCGGCAGCATGGAAGATCTGGACAATGCCAGCGTCAAAGATGTTCAGGCTTTCTTTGCGACCTACTACGTTCCAAACAATGCATCCCTGGTTGTGGCAGGAGACTTTAATCCCACCGAAATTAAGCCTCTGATTGCCAGGCTTTTCGGCACCCTTCCACGACAAAACGATGTCGCGAGAAAGTCGGTGCCAGCTTTGGCTTTTCACGGGATCAAACGACTGACAATGGTCGATCAAGTTCAGGCTTCCAAGACCATTATGGTTTGGCATAGCCCGGCGGCCTACAAGGAAGGCGACGCGGAGATGAACCTTGCGGCATCAATCCTAAGCGGAGGGCTCTCAAGCCGTCTCTATCAACGGCTAGTCGTGAAGGACAAACTGGCAACCGACGTCAGCGCCAACCAGAGCGATCTATTACTTGGGTCTTACTTTTATGTCGATGCGACTTTGGCGCCGGATGCGTCTCAGGCAAAGCTGGAACAGGCGATTGATGACGAATTGGCTCGGTTTGTTCGAAGTGGTCCAACAGCCGAAGAATTGAAACGGCAGTCCGCCACGCTGGAATTTCAAACATTGTCGGGCCTTCAGTCAATTGAAGCAAAGGCCGATAAGCTCAACGAGTACGAATACTATTTCGGTGAACCCAATTCATTCAAGCATGTGTTGGACAGTTATCGGACTTCCACTTCCGGAAAGGTCAGGGATGCAGCGCGCAATACCCTCGACTTCAATAATCGGCTCATTCTGAGAGTCGTGCCACAAAACGAGAAGCAGGAAGTCAATCCCCGAAACGAGAAGCCCCCGTTGGCAGTTTCTGGCCCGTTCCAGCCTCAACTCCCAGAAGAGCTGACTTTGGCCAATGGAATCAAAGTCTTCTACTGGCAAAAGTCGGAGCTCCCATTGATGACGGTGGGCGTTTTTTTTCACGGTGGCGCAGATCAGGATGATCCATCAAAAGCCGGTTTAGCGGTGCTGACGGCAGATATGCTCAGCGAAGGAGGAGCGGGAAACCTCGACGCTCAGGGGTTTTCAAAAGCTCTCGATTTGATAGGAGCTCAATTCTCTGCGGGTTCGGGACACCAAAACTCTACCGCTCATCTCTCGGTGACGACGTCCAATTTCGAAAAGGCTCTCGGGTTGTTCTCCGATGCCTTGATTCGCCCGAGATTCGATCCGAAAGAGTGGAGCCGAGTCCAGCGAGTAACTGCCACCAGTCTTGAACAGGAGAATGACGACGCGTCGGTTGTCGCATCTAAAGTCGCAGCCAGAGAGTTTTGGGGGGCAAACCACCCATATGGAAGGTCGGCGTCAGGAATCCCGGCCTCCGTTCACTCTATTACAACGGGAGACTTGAAGAGCGAATACGCTCGCATTTATCAGCCATCAAATGCGACCCTTTTTGCGGCAGGCAGCCTCACGTCGGCAGCCGCCAAGGCGGCGCTTGACAGAACAGTTGGAGCCTGGAAGGGAAGTAAACCGGGTGACGTAATTCATGGTAAATACGCTCCTCCCGTGAATCGGAGCCTCCGAGTCGTCATCGTCAATAAGCCGGGCGCCGTCCAAACCGTGGTGCGGTTCGTGTTTCCAGCCACCGACGCAAGTGACCCTAACCGTCTGAAGCTCTCTGCCCTCAGCCTGATCCTTGGTGGGAGTTTCACGAGCCGTTTGAACCAAAATCTTCGGGAAGACAAGGGCTATACCTACGGGGCGGGTTCTCGCTTCGACTTGGAATCGGGAATCGGATTTTTGGTTGCTTCGGCGGATGTCCGTGCCGACGTTACTGGCGCTTCTTTGAGAGAGTTCCTCAAGGAGTTCGCGAAGATTCGGACGCGAGACGTATCTGACGCAGAAGTCGCGAAAGCGGACAGCACAATGCGTACCGAGACGATTCAATCGCTCACCGGTCTTGAAGGAATCGTCAACAAAGCGATCTCGTTGTATAGCCTTGATATGCCCTTTTCATCGATCAGTTCCGACCTCTTAAGTATTGCTGCGATCAAGGCGACAGATGTCAATAGGCTGGCAAGCGAGTCTATTCCTCTGGAGAGGGCCCTGTTGGTTTTGGTTGGCGATAAAGACCAGATCTTGAAACAACTGGATGGCCTGGGTTTACCAGCTCCAGAAGAAGTGAAACCATGAATGGGCCAGGCTGAGCGTCTGCAATGCCGGATGGTCTGTATCTGGATATCAAAAGTGGGATATCGGGAATTTCACGTCAATCTAAATCCAGTATCCTTGTTCGAAGCTTCCCGTTCCAGACCGCAAAATGTACGTCCCAAACTATATACCTGAGCCGCTAGAGGTCCCTGGGAACATCACGGAAGAGCGTTACCCACGTCGAATCGAGTTTATTCGTCGGGTGGCTCTACTGTACTTGGGTAGCGTTGCCGTCACAGGAGCACTTACCAAGATGAGATTGCCAGACACGGGGGTCGTCATGCCACTCTGTGCGGTAGCGGTCTGTTTGCTCGGCTTGGACCTGCTCCGCATCGCGATCCGCGGTAAGGCCTCAGAAGCAAAAGTCTCGGTTCTATGCCTTCCCGCCGCCCTCATCCTGTCGTCCTGGGTGATACGAGAAGTGCGAATGGACGGGTTTCCGGTTTACCAAGCGGTCGTGGGACCTGTTTGCATCGTCTTGTATACGTACTTGAGCGGGCGAGACTTCAGCTTTATTGGCTGTTTGCTTCTCTCGCTGATCGCGTCCAGCGCATCGGTGGCAGCAATTTCGAATGCGGTTGGCCTTGATCGAAAACACGCCGCATTTGCCTTGGGAACAAATTTCATATTTGTGACCTATTTGGTGTACGACCTCGCTTCGCTCCTCGCGAGAAGGCGACGAGGCGAGGAATTGGCGGCAGTCGTCGATTTGTACCGCGACGTGTTCAATTTTTTCGGTTACGCGGTACGGATGGTTAAGCACTGGCGCAAGCATAGGATCTGGACCGTCAGGTAGAACGCGGCTCTTAACCCGTATAATCGTCGCGATGGCCGATCCTCAAACCCATGCCGACGTGCTTAACCAAGCACTTCCCTATATTCAAGAATTCCGCGGGCAGACCTTTGTCGTCAAGTATGGCGGAAGCGCGATGCGCGACCCGGCCCTGATGGACAGCGTGATTAGAAACGTGCTTTTGCTTCACTTAGTTGGAATCAGATCAATCCTCGTACATGGAGGAGGTCCGGAGATCGATTTATGGTTGGAAAAGCTAGGTATCGAGAAGAAGACGTTGGCGGGACTCCGCGTGACGGACGATGCCACGATGGACGTGGTCGAGATGGCGTTGGCCGGAAGGGCGAACAAGGCGCTCGTTGCGGCCGTTCAAAAGGCTGGTGGACAGGCAATCGGCCTATCTGGTCGAGACGCGGACCTGCTCGAAGCGGCCCAAGTATCCGCTGAGCTTGGACGAGTCGGGAATGTCACCAAAGTGAACTCAAACGTACTTAGGGTCGCGACGGAGGCTGGGTTTATTCCGATTGTCTGCAGTGTCGCAACCGACTCAGAGAAAAAGGCGCTTAATGTGAATGCGGACAGTGCAGCGGCCGCAATCGCTGCCGCTGTAGGAGCTTCGAAGCTGATTCTCCTGACCGACACCAATGGCGTGCTCGGGGACAAGGACGATCCTCATTCAACTCTGTCCAAACTCTCAAAGGCAGACGCACAGGAGCTCTTATCGAGCGGAAAGGCGGATCGGGGAATGATCCCGAAACTGGAGGGCGCGATTTACGCCTTGGATCAAGGGGTAGGAAGCGTCCACCTTATCAATGGCGGATTGCCGAACGCGCTCCTGGTGGAGGTATTCACCCATGCTGGAATCGGAACCATGATGACTGCCGACTGAAAATAAGTGCGCAACCTGCCCGTAAGCAAACCATTCGACAGGCAGCATAGACGGCGCGCTTTTCGCTTCCCGCAACGTTAAATGCCTTTCCGTCCTAAAGTTCGACGAGCCCACCGGTCAAACCAGCAGCCGAAGACCACTCGTAGACTCCTGCAAACCGGTTATGGGACCCGCCTTGGCAGACGTAGGTGTTCCCGACCTTCTCGGGATGTGGGAGAACGGTGTGCGAGTGGCCGCCAAATACGATATCCAGCGAGGGACATTTGGCTGCCAATTCCAAATCCTGCCGATGCCCGATGTGAGAAAGGCAAATGAGAAGATCTACACGAGGACGCAACTCCTCAATGAGAGAATCGGCAACTGCAATAGGCGGATCCCAGAGAAAGGCACTCGCGACACGAGATGCCATGCGCTCGGTGACCATGGGAACCATTACGCCGAAAACACCCATTCGGATTCCCTCGAATTCGACAACGAGGCTCGACGGCAGTGGGCGAGTACCGTCCTTGCGTCTTAAGTTGGCACACAGGATAGGGTGCTTCGCACCGGCTAATTTCGCATTGAAAGCCGCTTCAAGGACGTGGGTCTCCCGATTTCCCAGGACGCTAGCCGAACAACTAAGTTCGTCGAGCATGGGCCATGCCGCCTCGGGTCGCATCGGCAGGCCAAGATTTCCAGTCTTGATAACGTCGCCCGAATCGAAGTACACGTCCACGCTTTTCCGAAGAGCCAGCAGCTTTTCGAAGCGACGCTCATCCAGCGATCCGTGCATGTCGTTTGTGTGGAGAATCCTTATTGGCACGGTCGTGATATTTTGTCTCCGAAAAGGTCGTATAAAGATAGTGGAGCAGCGACCAAACGCGGCTCTCATCGAATTCCGTTAAATCTCTATGAAACAGTTGATCTCTCTTACCGCTCTCGTCCTTGCGCTGGTTGGTTTTGCTGGTGCGCAGACTTCCAAACAGGCTTCCTTAACGCCCAAAACGATATCTTGCGCCGTGTTGGGAGGTCCGAAGTTTGATATAGCCAAGGCAACTGCCAACCACATGTATGCGGACTATAAGGGCAGGCGCTATTTCTTCTGTTGCGGTGGCTGCCCGGAAGAGTTTAAGAAGAACCCTGCCAAATACTCCAAGTCGCCGAGCATTCCTACTCCCAAACCGGCCAAGAAGAAGTAACGTAAAAAAGAGCTCGGCGCCTTCCAGCATCGAGCTCTCTTAACTTGGCCCTTTCGTAGTTTACTTCGGCGGCTTGGAAGGCTTGGCTGCGGCTACAGGGGCCTTGGTTGTTGTAGAAATGTAGTGCATTCGGTTGCTGACGCCGTCGATTAAGAGCATCAGCACGAAGAATGTTGCCCCAAGTATAAGCGTTAGGCGGGACATAAAGTCGTCAAAGCTAGCCTTTCCTTTGAATGTCGTTCGAACACTGCCTCCGCCAGACATTGCGTCGCCCTTACCGGTGATCAGAACCAGGAGCCCAAAGACGATGGCTACCAATAAGGCGAGAAAGAGAAGAATGTTATAGGCGACCTGCACGTAAAACTATGACCTCGAAACCGTTATTGTACCTACAAGCTCGTCATTCGATCCCAGGAATGGCGAAATGGAACCACATCATCAATCCCTTTAGGACTAAAACGGTCAAGAGACCGCCCGACATGACGTGAACCATTCCGCTATTCCAAATCCTCACCGGCACGCTTGTCGATGTCGAATGAGCGGTGGAATACCTTTGAATCAGCTCGTTTCCAGCTTTGATGCCACTACGCAGTTGGGCACTGTTAGGTTTCCTGGTGGTCACATATTGTTGGACAAACGACCCGAGGGGGCGCCAAGAGAACATTGTGATAATGACCGCTACCAATAATCTGACGTCTTCGTCGCTGTACCAGGTAGACCGGAAAATCGCCAGGAAAACCACCATGGCGACGGCGATATTTGTCCCACAACGAGGGTGTACTCGTGGCATGCGAGAGACCACTTCAGGGGTCAATTCCTCGCCTCGTTCGATCGCATGAACCACCATATGCTCGGCTCCATGCGTTCCCGAGAGCGGGATGAGCCGCAGAATTGCCATAAATGCCACCATCGGAATTGCCTGGACAAGCAACGCCTTTATGAACTCAGGCATCGGTATTTGTAGGATTGGATTGGTAATCGGGTGGGTGACCGCGATGCTGGCGATGAACATCCCCAGCATGAGGATGCCGGTCGCCATCACCGAAAACAGACCGACGCCTCCGTGCAAGCTTCCATTCGTAAGGTAGACGCCAAACGGCGTCGCCATCCCTCCAACCATGGGGGGCCTCAACAGCATTCGTCTTCGCGGCATAAGGTCGGAAGGACTTATGACGCCCATCACGTGATCGTGGTCGTCAGTCACCACGAAGGTTTGAACTGTCGATTCAGAAAAGAGCCTGAGAGCTTCCGATCCGCTTGCGTAAGAGTGTATGGTCTGAGCGGGGTGCATCGCTTCAGCACACGAGGTCCGCAAATCGATGTCGTCTGCAACTGCCTTCATCAGGCAAGTCTCGGAGATGACTCCGACGAGTTTCCCCTCCGCCAAGACGGGCAACACTGCGCAACCATTTCGATGGAATTCCCGTACGGCTCGTTCAATCGTATCTTCAACCGCAATGGTGAGCGTCGGGCGCATAAGGTGCCCGACAGGCGATACAAGGGTGAGTGTCGGTGGAGCAGTTAACGTTTGCACAGTAAGTGGGCCCACGTATTGTACTTACGATAGGCGGGGACAGTTTTGTTATTCGAAAATTGAGCGAAACGATCGTTGGATTGACTAGTTACTGTTTAACGAGCCTTCAAGTTAAGATTATGTCGTAATGGCGAAACCCCACCATGTCACAATGTTCGGAATGGGCTATCTGCCCTAGGAGCAGCGATATTGGCGATTGATACAAGTGATTTCAGAAACGGAATGCATTTTTACCTTGAGGGCGATGTCTATACCATCGTCGAATTCCAGCACGTTAAGCCGGGAAAGGGCGGAGCGTTTGTGCGCACGCGCCTACGAAAGGTGAAGAGCGGCCAAATGTTGGAAAAGACCTTTAGATCAGGCGAGCGAGTGGAGCCCGCATATGTCGAAAAAGTCAAAATGCAGTTCATCTTCCGTCAGGGCAGCGAAATGGTCCTAATGGATTTGGATACTTATGAACAGATTCCCATTCCGGAGGAATCCTTGGGACCACAAGGAAAGTATCTAAAAGATGACATGGAAATTGTTGCACTTTCCGCAAATGGCGAGATTCTTGGGTACGAGTTACCGAACTTTGTAGAATTAGAAATCGTCGAGACAGATCCTGGGTTTAAAGGTGATACTGTTAGCGGTGGAAGCACCAAGCCGGCAAAGTTGGAGAGCGGAGCTTCGGTCAATGTGCCGTTCCATCTTAATGTTGGCGATATCATTAAGGTAGATACTCGCACCGACGCCTACCTAGAACGCGTCAAGAAGTAGTAATCATCATGAGTAGGGGCGGAAGAGACCTTTCGGAGACGTTAGAAGAGTTTTTGATCCTTTGTGCAAAGGTCCTCTTTTACTTGGGTGGCCTTGTTACACTCATTTCAACCGCTCTGCTCGTCTTTACGTGTTTTGCCGTGGGCGGCGATTCACCCAATGCCGGTCAAATAGCGGATGCCATTCGTAACGTTGGCATCTTTCAAAAGCTCCTTGTCGTGGGAGTGCTTGGGGTTGGAATTGGCGCCAGTTATCTGTTTTGGGGTGGCGAACTGCTTGGCGCTATCCAGATTCTTGGCGCGGCAGCTTTGTATTTTGCGCCGCTCTACCTGCCTTCCATCGTTGGCGACAAATCGACCGACGCTACCAAAGAGGCTTACAGTGCTTTGCAGGTTGGAGGGATCGTACTGGGGATCATTGGCCTATTGGTTGTGATCGTCGATGTGGTCATTCGAATGCAGCAACGCGTGAAGATCGGTACAAAACTAGATCAGATCAAGTATGGCAAAGGGATCAAGGAGGAAGGAGAAAAGCAAAACATCCTTCTTGGCAAGTGCTGGCAACTTCCGTTCTGCAGGAAATTCGTACGAGAGCGATGCCCGATCTACCACTCGAGGCGCACCTGCTGGAAGGAATTGGTCGGTTGTATGTGCGAAGAGCAAGTGATTCGGAATGCGATGGAGAATAAGCCGATTCCGAAAGATGCTTTACTTGCTGCGAACTTTATTCCTCAGAATCACAAGCTCTCAATGGCCCAGAAAAGAGAGCGTTGCTTTAGCTGCGTCATTTACAATGAGCACCAAAAGCATAAATACAAAGTGGCGATGCCGATAACGGTGATTTCGTTTGGCCTGATTTGGGGACTCTTGCATGGTCCTTTGATCGACGCAGTCACGGCGATGTGCGAGAAGATCAACGGAGTAGTACATGGCGTTACTTACGGCCATATGGGGAACTTCAAGCCTCCCCAGTTCTTTGTTGAGTCAATGTTGGGGGTCTTTATGATCATCAGCCTCACCTACGCCATGAAGCTGATCGAATTCGCCTGCTTTAAGATCAAGGTCTGATGCGGGGAGAATCACAAGCTCTCGTAGTTATTGACGGAATGCATGGCGAAGGCGGAGGCGCTCTGGTCAGGACATGCCTTGTGATGTCGGCTCTGACTCAGCAGCCGGTGAAGATACAAAATGTCCGTGCAGCATCGAAGTATCCAGGTCTAGACGTCGAAGACTTGACGCTGTTGGGTGCACTTGCATCGATTTGTCGGGCTGAAACGGTGGGAGCCGAGATTGGTTCGAATGTGGTTAGTTTCCTCCCAACATCGAAACCTTGCGGGTTTAAGGGCGAGGTGCCAGCTCCCCGAAACGACGTAAACCGAGGATCGAATGCGCTTGTGATTCTTGGTTCTTTGTTGCCAGCCCTCGCAAGGAGCGGGGTCTATTCAACCTTGCTCGTTGAAGGCGAGACATACGGCTCAAACGCGATCAGCTACGACTATTTTGCCAACGTGACGCTGGCCGCCTTCCGCAAAGCCGGTTTGTACGCCTTCCCAGAATTGAACTTAGCAGGGTTTGGAAGGGAATCGCGGGGATTGGTCGCAATCGATGTGGAACCAAGCGCCCTAAGCGGGATCGATTGGTCCGACCGTGGATCGCTTCGATCGGTTAATGCTACAGTAGCGACCAGCGCGATCCCAGCCTCGGTTGGCGAACGGATCGTATCCCATCTTAAGAACCTCGCTCAGAGTGGCGGACTCAAGATCAATGCCGAACACATCGAAGTCGAAGGTAGGGGACCTGGGGCGTTTGTAACGGCGTGGGCTGTTTATGAGCGAGGGATGGGCGGTGGCACTGCGATGGGCTCCCGTGGAATACGGGGCGAGACTTTGGCTCAATTCGCTTTTGAGGAGATGTTCGACTGGATGTCAAGTTCCGCCACAACGGACCCATTCTTGGCTGATCAGATTTTGCTGCCGCTTGTTCTGGCGGAAACCCCATCCACTTTTAGTGTGTCTCGATTGACCCTTAGATTCTTGACCATCGTTTGGGTGATCAAGCAGTTCACGCCGATTCACATCACGGTGAGAGGGGTTGAAAATGGGCCCGGGGTCGTGCGAATCGAGAAGATCTGACCAAGTAGTCAATTTGGGCTTGATGAGTTATTCCTTGGGGTGACGCCCGCCTATTTGTTGTTTTAACCGGGTACCTTTTGGCGGTGCGTTTTCCCCTTGTCCTTTTCGCAGTTTCGTTAGGCTCTGTGGCGAGTGCGGATCGCTTGATCGATATTCCAACGGCTCGGAAAATCCCCTACGAAGATTACCGCTACGAGTTTCGTGCCCAACCTTTTGCAGGAGGAGCTTTCGAGCAGTACTTGGGAGTTGGAGTGGGCAAATCGTTCGAACTGGACCTTCGAGGAATTGAGCAACAGGGCGAAAAGCAGATTGGCACGTTTGACTTTGCCTACGATTTCATCGCCGCGATTCCCGGAGTGTCGCCAGGCATTAGCTTTGGTGTCCAGGATGGGCAAAACCAGACTCAGGACGGTCGACGGTTTTACGGCGTGACGACCTTCCGAGAACCGATGCAGGTGATCAATGAAAGCGTCAAGGCGGATATATCGCTTGGCTTCCAGGTTGGCAAGCTTACATCGCCATTCGTAGGCGTGGAATTGCCCTTTAGCCGTCTGGTGTACTTGGTTGCCGAGCACAGCGGATATCGGTTAAGCGCCGGACTGGAACTTCGTCCGGCGCCCAATTTGGTCTTACGATACGTTGATCGAGGAAACCAGATGTTGGTCAGTCTGAGTGTTTCGTCCCGATTTTAAGGGGCATGCCGTTGTCGGTGCAAAGCTTGGCAATCCGCTGTTGGAGCGTCTGAGTGAAAATCTCCCGATTCTCTCGCTCGTTGACTCCGGTCGCGATCTGAGAGTAAGTGAACGGTTCGCCGTAAACCAGAGTTGTGAGGTGCTTTTGGCCACGTGCCTTACCTCGTGGCATAACGATGTTGGTGCCAATAACGCCGACTGGTATGACGGGCACATTGGTTCGCTTTGCCAACATCGCTACGCCCCGGCTTAATTCTTGGATGGACTCGCCATCCCCACGAGTCCCTTCGGGAAAGATCAGCACCGCTTCTCCCTCTTCAAGCAACGAAATGGCCCGCCTAATCGATTCGGTGTCCGTTTCCCCGCGCTTGACCGGAAAGGAGCCCAGTGAGGTGATTAGGGCGCCAAAAAGCTTGTTGTGAAACAGCTCGTCCTTCGCCATAAACCTAAGACGCCTCTTCATTCCGCAGGCAACTGCGGGAGGATCCAGGTGGCTGATGTGCAGCGGAGCGACGAGTACACCGCCAGATAGGGGCATGTTCTGTTCATCGACCGACCGGATTCCACCATGCGTTCCAAAGTAGACCGTCTTTACCATCCATCGGATAAACGCGTACCATGTCGGATGTTTCCCACTCATCGATTCGATTATGCCTTCTTCACCTTGGTATCGCCGCCTGAATCGCCTTCAATGGACGATTCTATTCATAGCATGGCTCGGTTGGGTGTTCGACATCATGGATACCGCGCTATTTAACTTTGCCAAGGTCCCCATGATGACGGAGATGCTGGGAAGTGTCCGATATAAGGTGGAAGGGCCCCGGATCGAAGGGTTGATCCAAACCTGGTTTCTGGTCGGATGGGCGATTGGCGGCCTCGTTTTTGGGTTGCTCGCGGATCGATGGGGGCGCACGCGGACCCTAATGGTCACGATCTTGATGTACTGTACGCTAACTGGCCTTACCGCGTTTTGCCATACACCCGAACAAGTGATCGTCGCTCGGTTCTTGACCGCTCTTGGCATTGGAGGCGAGTGGGCGGCTGGGGCCGCTTTGGTAGCGGAGTCTATTCCCGACGATCTTCGCGGGGCAGCCGCTGCTTTGCTTCAAAGCGCCGCTGCATTTGGTCCGGTGTTTGCCTCCCTGGCCAACCTTTCTCTGGCAAGCAACTCTTGGAGAGCCCTTTTCTTGGTGGGTGTGCTACCTGCTGGAATTTGCGTTTACATTAGGCGCCGCGTTCATGAACCGAACCGTTCGTCGCGCGAGGGTGCATTGGTTGGGCCGTTCGCAATGCTCAGCGAGCTATTTAGCACTCCCGTGCTTCGCCGAAATGTCATCGTAGCCATGGTCCTGGGAATCGTTGGCGTGACGGGAGCGGGAGTGGCGCCATTTTGGATTCCAAACTTGGTCAAGGAAGTCAGTGTTGGTCTACCTGAAGCGTTGGTACGCATCCGAACGAGCAATGCGACGATGGTGCTTCATATCGGAACCCTCTTGGGTGTCTTTGCATTTCCGCTTCTTGCAGCCAAGATAGGTCGCAAGCCCGCGTTCGCGATCTTCTTCGTGGGCAGTCCGTTAATGACTACTTTGGCCCTATATGGCGGGGCGGACTACCTAAGATTGCTACTGCTAATGCCTCTTGCCACGTTCTTTTCGATCGGGGTGAGCGCGGGATTCGTCCTGTATTTTCCTGAGCTATTTCCATCCCGACTGCGCGCAACCGGCTCGGGACTGGCATACAACGTAGGCAGGATTTTCTCGGCCCCGATCCCTTGGCTGACGGGAATGCTGATGGGAGTTCTGAATGGAAGCGTAGTCACCGGGGTCCTCATTGCGAGCGCCATTTATCTCTTCGGATTGGTGGTCATTCCATGGGCTCCCGAAACTAGGGGGCGCCCATTGCCCGATTAAGTACTTCTGAGCGAGCTTTGCTCGACCTGCCCGGTATTGACTGAACCAGATTTACGGTGAGCCAGGGGCTACGCCGTCGCCGGTTCAGATTTCATTCAAGGCGAAATTCCATCTTTCGGTCTTGTTTGACCGTCTTAAATGTTCGTGTCCCGTACGCGATTGGCAATTGGTGTTTTGGGAATTCTGGCGACGGCGCCGGCATTCACAAGCTCGGTTGTCCCCAACGACCCTCGGGTGAGATACATCGGGCGATTCGATACCCTCGACCCTGACGGCCCAAAATGCTCATGGCCGGCAAGCACGGTGGAGATCTCGTTCCGTGGAACCTTCATAAAGGTGAACCTCAGAGAAACCGGCCAGGATCAGCTCCAGGTCGTCGTGGATGGAGTTCCTACCCAAATCCTTAAGCTAACCAAGGGGGAAGGAACATATGTCGCGGCAATGGGACTTCGTTTGGGAGATCACGTCGTGCAGCTCTTTAAACGAACGGAGGCATTCGTTGGGACGGTTCAGTATCTCGGTTTTGACGTGGATGGAAGGTTGCGGGATCCGGTCAGACCGCGCCACGTCATCGAGATCATCGGCGACTCAATCAGTTGTGGATATGGGATCGAGGCAAAGTCAAGAGATGAACATTTCCGGGCCGACACTGAGAACGCCTATGAGACGTACGGAGCGATCGCAGCACGCGAGCTAGGGGCTGACCTGATCGACATTTCGTGCTCTGGTCGTAAGATGTGGCCGGACAGCACGATTCCTGAGTTGTATGACTTATCCATTCCCGACGATAAGACAACGGTTTGGGATCAGCGCCAGCAGACTCCAGACATTATTCTCATCAACCTCGGCACAAACGATTTCGGACGGGTCATCCCCGACGAGAGAAAGTGGTCCGGAGCCTACGCCGATTTCATCAAGCGGTTGCGAGAACGCGCTCCGCATGCGCGGATTTACTGTGCAATCGGACCAATGATCTCAAATACATGGCCACCGGAAGTTAAGGCGCTCTCAAGCCTGCAGCGGTATTTGACTGATGTGGTCGGGCTGCGAGCCGCCGTCGGCGACAACAATCTGAGGATTCTCGAATTTGGAACCCACGATGAAGCCCGAGACGGAATGGGAGCAGACTCTCACCCCAGCCTCAAGACCCACCAGAGAATGGCCCAAGATCTTGTGTCCGCTATTCGCCAAGAATTGAGCTGGAATCCAATTAACAGAGTTTGGACTGGGAATTGAGGCTAGAGCCAAATGAATACCACCCACCTCGCAACTCTATTCATTCTGCAAGTCGCATGAACCGCTCGGACGTCAGTGCGAAATACCCCAGGCTCTCTCTACTGCGGCATAACCCAAGGGATCAAAAGATTTGAGTTCGGATCGAAGAAACGGATAGAAATCGTTTCTTCCAAAGTAAGCCTCGCTGCACTCGGCGAAGTACTCGAAGCGATTTGTCAGGGCATAGGCTCTGCGAAGGCCGCCGGTTACAAACGGAACGGACTCATACTTATGGCTGCTCACCGCGTTCTCGTAGGCCGCAGTGATGGTCGGATCGTTTTCACCGACATGCAGGAAGTGATAAGAATGTGCCAGTTCATGGAGCACCATTGACGGCTGAATGTGTTGCCAGGCAAGGAAATTGTGTAGATTTCCAATCTCAATTCCGTGAGCCATGTCCGCGTTGTAGCCGTTTTGTTTTAGCCATTCGGCGCCGGGATGATACGCAGCGGTCGTTTTTGGATCATCGACTTCAATCCAGAACCGGATTTTTCTCAGTTCCTCAAAGGCAGCCGGTGGGACCTCCAGCTTAACTTGCCTCAGACGATAGCCAAGTAGGTCGAGTGTCGGCTTGAGCATCTTTGGGGTTGCCTCCGCCGTCGGACTGATCATCACCGTGAATTCAGAAAGCGTGATCTTTGTGTATTGGCTCGTTGGAGGCTGGGAGAACGGCTGTTGATTGAAACAGAGGATGACCGCGAAGGGGAACACTATTTCAGCATATCAAATGAACATCTGTATCCGCCCGCACTTTACCAAGTTAGAACGAGTCAAGGCGAGGACGCCATGGGGCTTTTTCCCCTGAAAAATGCCGTAGGATCTAATAAGTGTAGTAGTGGCTACAATTCGTGGTACTATGTACCCCGTTGTCGAGCCCGAACGAAGAGACCATACCGAAAGAAGTGGATGGCGTTATTGCGGCGCCGCTTCATGTTGATGCGGGTTGGCATACCAAATCGGAGGTGCCAAGCCTCCCCGAAGTCTTTCGCTCGATTCACGTTCCCAAAGGGGGGCCCGCTTGGAGGCGCCTCTTTGCTTTTGTTGGGCCTGGTTACCTGGTCGCAGTGGGATACATGGACCCGGGTAATTGGGCGACGGATATCGCAGGCGGCGCGGCGTTTAATTACACCCTGCTTTCAGTTGTCCTGATATCGAGCCTTATGGCGGTATTTCTGCAGTCGCTGAGCGCAAAGCTCGGGATCGTTACGCACCGAGACCTCGCCCAGGCCTGTCGCGATTCCTATTCGAAACGGGCTACGATCTTGCTCTGGATTTCGGCCGAGATCGCAATTGTTGCCTGTGATATCGCCGAAGTGATCGGCGCCGCGATCGCTCTGAACCTCCTATTCGGCTTGAATCTGGTCGCAGGCGTCATTATCACGGCGGCCGACGTGTTGCTGGTTCTTGCCCTGCAGAGCAAAGGATTCAGGTGGATTGAAACTTTTGTGATCACCCTTATCGGCACGATGATGGTGATTTTCGGCATTGAGATCTTCTTTGCAAAGCCCGATTGGCACGGCGTTATGATGGGATTTATCCCTGATTCGGGCATTATCAAAAGCCACGAGATGCTCTACATATCCCTAGGCATATTGGGCGCGACGGTTATGCCCCACAACCTGTACTTGCATTCGTCGATCATCCAAACGCGCAGCTTTGGGAGATCGGTGTCCGAACTGAAGGATGCGATCAAGATGGCTTACACCGACTCAACGGTCGCCTTAACTTTGGCGCTGTTTGTAAACGCCGCGATCCTCATCCTCGCTGCCGCAGTATTCTATCGATCCGGCCATCATGAGGTCGCTGAGATTAACCAGGCCTATAAGCTTCTCACGCCGCTTATCGGGGTTTCGATTGCTACTCCACTCTTTGCGATCGCCCTTCTCGCTTCGGGGCAGAACTCTACGCTGACAGGTACGTTGGCTGGGCAGATCGTGCTTGAGGGCTTTCTTCGGGTGAAAATAAGACCCTGGATGCGACGGATGATTTCAAGGCTTCTCGCGATTGCGCCCTCTATCGTCGCGGTGGCATTATTCGGCCAAGCGGGCTTGGGGCAGCTCATGTTGTTTAGTCAGGTTGTACTTTCCGTTCAACTGTCCTTTGCAGTCGTGCCGCTGATCCAATTTACGTCTGATCGAACAAAAATGGGTGTGTTTGCAAACGGCTGGGCAACCCAACTCATCGGCTGGACGATGGCGGCGGGGATTGCCATACTTAACGCTTATTTGGTATTCACGACGCTGTTTCCAACTCGGCATTAGGGCTGATTTGGCACGACGGGAAACCACAATCGTCTTTGCAATAGATAAGGTGGCGGATCAGAGTTAAGAACATTCCAAGCCAAGGATTCGAATTTGGCGCCCGCTATTGGCTAAGATGCTATTCATGACGATTCGTCGCCTTTTGTTTCTGGCCATTTCCAGCTTTCTAGCCACTGTCTGCCTCGGGCAATCCGTTCCAACCAAGCTTTATGATGGGTTGCTGTGGAGGATGATTGGACCCTTTCGAGGTGGCCGCACCGTGGGTGCGGCGGGCGTACCCTCACGGCCAGGCGTCTACTACATGGGAGTCAACAATGGCGGCGTCTGGAAGACGAACGATTTTGGCCGCACCTGGAACCCAATATTTGACGACCAACCTTCAGGCTCGATTGGAACTCTAGCCGTGGCGCCGTCCGATCCAAACACGATTTATGTTGGGAGTGGAGAGGGGCTCCAGCGACCGGATCTTTCTACCGGGGACGGTATCTATCGATCCAACGACGCAGGAAAGACCTGGAAGCACCTTGGTCTCAGGGACGGACAACAGATCGGGGCGATCCTGGTTGATCCCAAGGACGCAAAGCGGATATTTGTAGCCGTGTTGGGGCATCCGTATGGTCCGAATGTCGAGCGAGGAGTCTATCGATCGACGGACGGCGGTGAGACTTTTGATAAGGTTCTATACAAGGATCCTGACACAGGAGCGATCGCCCTAGCATTCGATCCGACCGACTCTAACACGATCTATGTCGACATGTGGGCAGCGCGCCAAGGACCCTGGGAGGATGGACAGTGGCAAGGACCGGGAAGCGGTCTTTTCAAGTCCACAGATGGAGGAAATACATGGGCTCCACTGACAAAAGGGCTTCCGACGTTTAGCGATGGCCTGGGCCGAATCGGATTCTCGGTTGCCCCAAGCGAACCCAGCCGACTTTACGCTCTCGTTGACGCTAACGAAGGCGGGGGGCTGTATCGATCTGACGATGCGGGAGCCTCCTGGAAACTCATTGATGAAGAGGAGAGAATCTGGGGCCGGGGAAGCGACTTCGCGGAAGTTAGGGTCGATCCCAAGAATCCTGACGTTGTGTACGTTGCCAATACCTCAACGTACAAGTCCACAGATGGCGGCAAGAGCTTCTTCTCTTGGAAGGGGGCGCCAGGCGGCGACGATTACCACACGATCTGGATTGATCCGAATAATCCGCAGATCATTCTGTTGGCATTGGACCAGGGCGCAACCTTGACGGTAAATGGAGGTGAGACTTGGACATCCTGGTACAACCAGCCAACCGCTCAGTTCTATCACGTTTCTACCGATAATCAGTTTCCCTATTGGGTCTACGGGGGCCAGCAGGAAAGCGGGTCGGCGGGGGTCGCCAGCCGAGGAAACGATGGGCAGATCACGTTTCGCGAATGGCACCCGGTTGGCGCGGAGGAGTATGGGTACGTCGCCCCGGATCCGCTCCATCCCAATCTGATATACGGAGGGAAGGTCAGCCGATACGATATGATCACTGGTCAGAACCAGAATGTGTCTCCTCAAACCGGGCGATTCGGGGGAAAGTATCGGTTCTTAAGAACGGCCCCATTGTTGTTTTCCACTGTGGACCCCCACGTGTTGTATTTGGCGGGGAACGTGGTGTTCCGGACCGCTGACGGTGGGAACCACTGGCAAGTGATCAGCCCCGACTTGACACGTGAAGTCGCAGATCCTCCCGCCGGAAGCGTCTTCAAGCGTCCATCCCGTCGCGGAGTGATCTATGCTCTCGGACCTTCCTACAAAGATATCAACGTGCTCTGGGCAGGCACCGACGATGGTTTGATTCAGGTTACGAGGGACGGTGGCAAGTCATGGAAGGATGTGACTCCAAGAGGGATGACAGCTTGGAGCAAGGTGACTCAATTGGACGCGGGACGGTTCGACGTCAACACCGCTTATGCTTCCGTGAGCCGTTTCAAACTCGACGATCTGAATCCGCACATCTACCGAACCCATGACGGAGGCTTGACGTGGATCGAAATCGTCAACGGGCTGCCCGACAATGCACCGGTCAATACGGTACGTGAAGACCCGATTCGTAAAGGACTTCTCTTTGCTGGAACGGAGAACGCAGCGTACTTTTCGATCGATGATGGCGATCATTGGAATCCGTTGCGACTGAACATGCCGGCCACATCGATTCGGGACTTGGTCGTTCACGATGATGACGTGGTAGTAGGTACCCATGGCCGATCTTTCTGGGTTCTCGACGATATTACGGCGATTCGCCAGTTAGGCGGTAATGACGAGTCCACGCGGCTCTATAAGCCCGAATTGGCAACCCGCGTCCATTGGAACAACAACACCGACACCCCGCTGCCTCCTGAAGAGCCTGCAGGAAAGAACCCTCCGGATGGAGCGGTGATCGACTATTATCTTGGTCCCGATTCGAGTGGGCCGGTCATTATCGAGATTGTCGATGGGCAAGGCAACTTGGTTCGTCGATACTCCAGTGAGGATAAGCTCGTTCAAGTGCGAGAGCAAGACTTGCAGGTGCCTATGTACTGGATCCGTCCGCTTCAGCCCCTGTATGCCAATTCAGGTTTCCATCGCTTCGTTTGGGACTTGCGCTACACGCCACTCGGTGGTCGTTCGGGATATCCAATTGCGGCCATCTATCACGATACCGCTCCTGCCGCCAGTAGCCCTTGGGTAGCTCCTGGAACCTACGAAGTGCGACTCATTGTCGGTGGAAAGACCTACCGACAGCCATTGTCCGTTCGGATGGATCCTCGCATCAAAACCTCGGTCTCGGACCTGCATGAGCAGTTTCGGGTGGCTTATGGCGCGTACGTGTCGATCAACCGTTTGCGGGATGCCAGCGGCGTTATCGAGGAATCGAAACCCCGTCTTGAGAAACTCTCTTCCGAATTCAAGGACGACGTCGATGGAATTCGAGCCGAATTCGAAAAGATCTCTCCGAAATTGACGCCTCCGATCGGAGGGTTGAGCGGTGCGATGGCCCTTGTAGAGGAGTCTGACATGGGCCCAACCTCTCAAGCAGTGGCTGCTTTCGAGACCTCGGAACAGGCAGCCCAGGCTGCCCTCAAGGAGTGGGATCGTATCGTCGCTACGAAGTTGGTTCCGCTCAACGCCAAGCTAAAGAAGGCGGGCCAGCCTGAGATTCCCCTGAAGTCTTCGAGGACGCTTGTTCCAACCGGTTATGGCGGGAATAACGACGAAGACTGACGCACTGGGCCCGAGTCCATAGCATTGGACTCGGCCCACTCCAATCGCGTCATCTTATTTCACTGGCCAACGGAACTTCGACCAAACCTATATCAATAGTGTCGGCAAGGGGCGCCCAAGTTGGTCTGCTTAGCCCTTTTGGATTGGGTCGACATCCGCAAAGTACCGGTTAACATTTATCCTTGGAACGATGTATGTTCATACACTCGCCCCAATCCAATGAGTGCGACCAGCACGAAAAATGAGAGCCGCAATCCGGTGGGCACGCGCACTCAGGGTCATACATAGGACCCATGCGATCACCCCTGAGAACCGAAGCGCAAGTGGAAACCAGGACTCCCAGAGTTTGCTAAGCGTACGAGGTCCTTACGGACGTACGATGGGAATGCGTCTGTGCTACTCATGATCACCCATCGACCTACGATAATCCAAGTGTGGGTCGATTCGGTCAAGACCCAAGGATCGCCCGAATTTTCCGTAAGAGTTCGAAACCACGCTTAACTTTCGACCGCCAACCAAAATCGCGTCGGCAAGGCCGTCGTGTAAGTCAAAACCGATCCCTCGTAATTCTGTAGTCGTGGGATGGTTCTTGCCCACGTTTTGCTCTCAACCGGCAACCAAAATCGCGTCGGTGAGGACATCGTGTAAGTCAAAACCGATGCCTCGTAATTCTGTAGTCGTGGGATGGTTCTTGCCCACGTTTTGCTCTCAACCGGCAACCAAAATCGCATCGGCGAGGACCCCTCGCAAGTCAAAACCGATGCTCCCGGTAACGGGGCCTGACTAGCAAAACGTGGGCAAGAACCATCCCACGACTACAGCATGACGAGGCATTGTGACGACCAGGATAGCTCTCAATCGCCTACCAAAACGCGTCGGCGAGGACTTCGTGTAAGTCGAAGCCGATGCTCCCGGTATACGGCCAATCAAAGATGTCATGGCAAAGACCGGCGCGGCAAGGATTCGCGGCAATGTACCGGGCTTGGGTGCGCCACCCTTCGAATTCTCGAACAACGTGGTCCCAATAATCCTTCTGCCAGTGGAGGTCCGGGCGATGCCGGAATAGCCAAAAACCGGACAGGTACTTGAATTTGTCCATGGCGCCTTTTAAGTCGCTATCGACTCGCTCGCCTATCAAAAGAACGTGCATGTGGTCGGGCATGAACGTATAGATCGGAACGCAGCATCCAAATGAATCCGCCGAACGTCCGAGGAGCGAAACCAATGCTGGAACTATGGTCGGATCATTGAGTTTCGGTTTTCGATCCCTCAGACATGCCGTAAATGCAACCGAGCGACGTCCAATGTAATCTTCACGTGGCAACCGATGTTTGCGTTCACGATTGGGACGGTTGGTCATTGTTATTAGATCTCCGCTTCAACAAATAACAATTATGGTTGGAGCTGTTTTAAGATGGCACTGGGTTTAGAAAGGTTTCAGTAATTCTGTAGTCGTGGGATGGTTCTTGCCCACGTTTTGCTCTCAACCGCCAACCAAAACGCGTCGGCGAGGACCTCGTGTAAGTCAAGACCGATGCTCCCGGTAAAGGTGCATTGACAAGCAAAACGTGGGCACGAACCATCCCACGACTACAGCATGACGAGGCATTGTGACGACCAGGATAGCAAGCCTGGCTCTCAACCACCAATTAAATCGCGTCGGTGAGGACCCCTTGCAAGTCAAAACCGACGCCTTGTAATTCTGTAGTCGTGGGATGGTTCTTGCCCACGTTTTGCTCTCGACCGGCAACCAAATCGCATCGGTGAGGACTTCTTGTAAGTCAAGACCGATGCTCCCAGTAAAGGTGCATTGACAAGCAAAACGTGGGCAAGAACCGGCCCACGACTACAGCATGACGAGGCATTGTGACGACCAGGATAGCTCTCGATCGCGTACCAAAACGCGTCGGCGAGGAGATCGTGTAAGTCAAAACCGACGCCTTGTAATTCTGTAGTCAAAACCGATGCTCCCGGTAACGGGGCCTGACAAGCAAAACGTGGGCAAGAACCATCCCACGGCTACAATACTGCAATGCTTCGTGACGACCAGGATAGCTCTCGATCGCCTATCAAAACGCCTCAGATTGGCCTTCTTGCAAGTCAAAACCGATGTTCCCGGTAACGGGGCCTGACTAGCAAAACGTGGGCAAGAACCATCCCACGACTACGACACTGCAGTGCTTCTTGACGACCAGGACAGCTCTCGACCGCCAACCAAAATCGCGTCGACGAGGACCCCTTCTAAGTCAAGACCGATGCTCCCGGTAACGGGGCCTGACAAGCAAAACGTGGGCACGAACCATCCCACGACTACAACACTGCAATGCTTCGTGACGACCAGGACGGCAAGGCGTCATTGACTTACGAGTTCCGGAAATGGCTGCACGGAAAGAAATAGACGGTTTGGCATTGTTCCGAAAACGTGTTATAGTATGCATACACCCAATATGGGAATGGAGGAAAGAATGGCGCAGGAACCTAATTCGGAGTTTAAACCAGGCTCGGCTGACGAGTTACTCTCGTTCGATGAGGCGATCAAGTTTCTCGATACGAGTAAGTCGACCCTCTACAAGCTCCTCAGCTTAGAGGATATCAAGGGAGTGAAGGTCGGCAAGCAATGGCGTTTTCGTCGGAGCGACCTGACTGCGTACTTGGAGCGCAGTCCGGTTGCAATGGCAGTAGATCCATCTGCGCATGGAGAGCTAGATGCAGAACTCGAGTTCTTTAGTCAAGAAGCGCAGCTAATTCGTTCCGACCGGACAGAAGTCCCGAGTCTGCCGCCGGGCCTGTCCCCAGAGAGCAAGATCATCGAGCTCGCGAATTGCATTTTGGAGCTCGCCGTCAGCAGCAGTTGCACGGACATTCACCTTGAGCCCGTCGGTTCGACCCTAAGGCTGAGATTTCGAATCGATGGCGTGCTTCACGTCATTCGGAATATACCGATGACCCTGCATGACTCGCTCATCGCCCGCTTCAAGGAGTTGTCTGATATGAATGTCAACGAAAAGCGATTGCCCCAAGATGGACGCTTTCACCGAAAGAGTAACGGAATGGACTTGGACGTGCGTGTGAGCCTCTTGCCCACAAATCAAGGTGATAGTCTCGTTATGCGAATCCTAGACCAAGGGGCTGCTTACAAGCCTCTCGATGAGCTGGGAATGAGTGAGGAAAGCCTCGTAATGCTGCGTAGTTGCCTTGATCGTCCAAGTGGGATGATCCTCGTGACCGGACCGTCCGGCGGCGGAGAGACATTGCTGATGTACTCCTGTCTTTCGGAATTGAATACTCCAGGGGTGAAAATCGTCACTACTGAGGATCCCGTCGAATACCAAGTGCCGGGAGTTATTCAATTCCAAGCGAGACCGCGTGTCGGACTGGCCTTGGTGAACGGATTGCACTGTGCCTTCCGTCAGGATCCCGATATCGTTATGTGCAGCGAACTTCGAGATCGTGAGACTGCGGAAGTTGCTCTCAATGCCGCATTGAAGGGCGTACTTCTATTATCGGGAATCTTCGCAAACGATGCTCTAGGCGCCTTGGCGAGACTCGCCGAGATGGGAATCGAGCCTTATATCATCTCATCGGCGATCATTGCAGTTGTCTCGACCCGGCTGATGCGCAGGCTATGTCCGCATTGCAAAGCGGTGGGAGATCAGGACAAGATCCGGTCGCTCGTAGCTCGGTTGGTTCTGACCCAGACGCGCGGAGGGTATCAGCCGAAAGTCGAGGCGCATTACTATGAGCCAGTCGGCTGTTCGAAGTGTCGCGGCACCGGATTCCTCGGACGGGTAGGAATATATGAACTGCTGACTTGCAATCCGAAGTTGGTGGGGCAGCTTATTCGCTGTACTTCTCAAGATGAGATGCTTCGGTTGGCGGTTGAATCCGGAATGCAATCTCTTGTGATCGACGGCATTCGTTTGGCTATGGATGGAGAGACATCGGTCGGCGAAGTCATGCGAGTCACGGATACCAAGATCTAATTGGGTTGAAATCCTGCCGGAAGCTCGTTCGTCAATTCACGAATGACATCGTCGAATTGAGCCCATGCCACCCGGCGGGTATCCTCGTCCGCTCCAAGCATATGTGTCTTGACGAGCTGTCTGCAGCGTAAGTAGGCAGTGAGCAGCTCTTGGGTAGCGATTTATCCTGTTGATATCAGCCACTTCCTCAATCCATCACCCTTCTCGGGTTGGACGGTAGACGTCATCTTGGCAGTCTCTGCAAATTCGCTTTGGTGCAGGAGTACATGAGCAAGCCCGAGTCTTGCAAGATCGTTTTCGGGCGATTCTTGGATCGGGCCACGGTAATGGGCCGCGAAAACGTCGCGTGAGCCAACAAATGTGTTGGAAACGTCATGTTCATCTGTCAATGTGGGTTCCAGTTTCGGCGGTAAGGCGGTTTCTTAGCCTCGGCGCCTGGTGGACGTTGTCGAGCTGTTCGGTTTTGAGGCAATCCAAGTTGGTGGCCGATTCCCAGTCTCGCCATAAAGGCTGTTTATCGAGAGCCCCCAATGCCTTAAGTAGCGGCGGGGGGAGAAAACATTCGGACCGCGCTGGATGTGTGGAGACTCTCCTCAGAGCATCCTTAGGATATGAGGACGGTGGCTCATTGTGGTGATCCCACGATTGAGTGAGTCAACCGTTAATTATCGTCCGTTGTCTGCGTGGGGTCCGTTTGGCTTGACTTCTCGGCGGCGGTCTTGGCTTTCTCTTTCGCCATTTGTCCAACGTTACTTCCTTCACCATCTACCGCGCCGGGATTCGTGACCGGGCTGATCGCGGCTCCGCCCATTGGCACGATCCCAGGATCGGAATTCGATCCTGAGCCTGGTTGCGACGATGGTTGACTAACTTGGGCCCCTCCGCTTGGTGGAGCTTTCGCCGCGATCGTGGCCGTCGAGGTGTCGGAAGACGGCTCGGTTTGCTTACACCCGGCAGAAAGCACCGCAAGTCCCAAGGAAGCGCATGCCCATCTTAGAAGTTGATACTTCATCTTCGCATGAGCATAACTTATTCCCAGGTTCCCTGCATTATTCGTCTAAAGCTGTCACTTTAACTTGCCTCTGTCGAGGTCGTCGGATCGGCATCCAGACTCCGAAACGACACTGGGAAATGAACCATCCTGCAGGATAGGACGCGTTATTCCAAGCCCTGACACACGCCGGATTCCTCAGACTCAACTACCCTTAACGAAGCGATCTGCTAGTGGACCGAACTTAGGGTCGGAAACGCGGGCGGCTGGGTATTCGGCGTGGGACTGCCAATTTCGCCGGTGCGGTCTCTCTGCGTCGGGACGAACGCATTGAATCCTATTTTGAATGCGGGAGAGGCCCTTCGGAGCGTAAAATCGTCCTTTTCGGGGTTGGCGAAGAGCGGGTCGGCGATGAGCGAATGGGCGTCCTGACCTTTTGCTTGCCACGCTGCCAATGTCATACCCGCAAAGTCGACCGGCTTCCCATCAGTTCTCCAGTAAAGGTTGTTGTCCAGTTTATAGTTGTTACCGGACCAGTTGCTCCCCAGCAAGGGGGCATTCTTCCAGTACACGATGTTGTGCTCGAATGTGAATGAAAGATGATCTTCTGCCCGAGTCCGGATGATCTCAGCCTCGCGGGCAAAGGCGAAGATGTTGTTGCGGACTATATTCCCTTGACCGTAGTGCTGATGAAAACCCCCGCTCTTGGTACGGTAGATCAAATTGTCCTCTATCAGCTCGTTGGAACTGCCTTCGTCCGGATAAATGCCCCATCCACCGTAGCTGAAGCTGTCCACGTCGTGAATCCGGTTGCCCATCAAAGTCGTCCCCGGCTGAACTCCCAGGGTGTAGATTCCACCCATATCACTGAGGACGCCTTGCCCGATGTCATAGATATCGTTGAACGCTATCAGGTTATCGTGGGCCTGGCTCTTGCTGTAGCCCCAAGTCCAGCCCACCGACACACCGGTGTAATAAAGGTCGTGAATCCGGTTGTTGGTGATATTGATATGCGGCGATTGGCCGATCCAGACGCCAATAGCAGCTGGGTGCAGTCGACCGTTATGGGCGATATCCGAGTATCGGACGGTAATGTCTTGGGCCGCGTCTTGTTCGTCGTCGTGGATGTTGGTTTCGCCTATCTTGACGCCTCCTGCGCCAAGGTCGCTAAGCTTGCACCGCTCAACCGACACCTGGCGGCAGCCTGCTCCCATTTCGATCCCATACTCCCCTGTATGGCTGACTTGGCAATCTACCATCGTGCTGTTTCGCCAACCTTCAGCGTGAATCGCCGCACTCAAGTCGACCTCAGCTTGGGGGAAGAATCGTCCTTGGGGGCCCAAGGTCCAGTTGCAGTTTGAGAAGGAAATACCCCTAAAGTTCACATTCTCCACGTACTTCTTGGCTCTCCAATCACCGTCGATTTCGAGCAATCGGGGGATTTTGGGTGCGACCACCTGCGCACTTTCTGGTTTCTCGCCCGGTAACGGAATGTACGTGAGTTCACCGGTTTTGTTGTCCAAATACCACTCGCCTGGATCGCTGAGTCCTTCGCGAACATTCTCTACGATGTAACGGTTTCCCTTTGGAAAATTGGCCCACCCCGCATCGTATCCGGTTGGGCCGGTCGTCGTCACCATCGTGGCGGATGGATCCACCGCGCCGATTCGCATTCGAGACATGTCCCATATATGAAAGCATAGAACCTCGATGTCGGATAGATTCGACCAATTCGGATTCACATCGCCTTGCCGATAAGCAAACCGATCGTATCCGTGTCCCTTTGCAGCTTCGCTTGGCGGGAGTTCTGCGGAGAAGTTATAGTAGCCCTGCTTCGGGAATCTCGGACGATAACGTCTCTGACCATTTACGAACAACTGGGCGAACCTCCAGCTTCCCTCTCGGACCTCTGGCAAGGTAATTTTCCACCAGCCGTGGCTGTCGGTTTGAAAGCCACGGATCTGTCGGCCGCCGCTTAACACGGCATGGTCCCCAACGTAAACTGTGGGGGAACTTGCCGTACCGGAGTCCTCAGGAGCCAGCTTGAACGGCTGAGCCAACTCGTAAGTACCGCTCTTTAGCAAAACCACGATCGATCGATTGATTTCAGGGTGGGCGCTCCGAAATACACGAACTGCATCCCGTGCTTTTTCCAGGGTTCTAAACGGCCTCTTGGCGGTTCCTGCCGCGTTGTCGTCCCCGTTAGGAGAAACTACAAAGTCCGCAGTCGGGGCCCAGGAGCGGGATATGCAGGCAACAGCAATCAAAGTCAGCACGACATGCTACTTCGACGCGGGTTGCTACTCCCCCTTCAACCCAGATGTGGTGATTTCTAAGGACGATTCAGGCTCCTATCCTTAGTCTTTCTTCTCCAATCGATCTCTGACCGCCAGAACGGCTTGGAGCGTGGGCGACGGCTGCTGGGTCGTTCCCGCATTTGTCACCGAAGCGATGATCATATTGCTGTCTGGCCACAGGGTCAAATCAGCGTAGAACGATCCGTTCGTAGTCGCGATGGATTGGCATGCCTCGCCCGCAAATGCTGGGTTCAAAGTCCAACCGCAGGCTTCGCCCTTGCCGTTGATCAGGCTGTGAATGCGCTTATAGGAGTCTGCGGTAAGCACGTGAGCTTCACCCGTGAGCCCTTTGAGGTGGAACTCAGCGAACTTCACGAGATCATCGATCGTACAAGAAACACCAGCTCCGGCAGGGGACATCATCAATTCAACGGTGCTGCCTGGAATCTGATAGGGGGCATATCCTCGGTCTCCTTGCAAGTGGCCATAGACATTGCCCGCACTGCCCACCTGGCCATCTGACCCCAGCGGAGCGATCATGGCGGAGGACATTCTCATTGGTTCAAACACGTAGCGCCGCATCAACCACTCAAATGATTGGCCGATCGTCCTTTCCACGATGTAGCCGGCGATGACGAAGTCTGCATCGTTATTACCGGACGCGCTTTGCGCCTCCGGCTCCTGAGCAAGAACATTGGTCACGAACAGCTTTCGAATATCGGTCGCCGACGAGTCGCTCGCTGCGAGTTGATCGAGAGTCTCTCCAGGGATTAGGGCATGCTGAGGCAGGGTAGTCAGGTGGTGAAGCAACTGGTCAAGGGTGATACTCTTGTATGCATCCTGCATTTTTATGCCTGGAAGAGCTGAGGCAAGGGTCGTGTCCCAGGATAGCTTCTTGAGTTCGATCATTTTGGCGACCAAAGTGGCGGTCATGGCCTTACCGATTCCACCGACCAAGAGCCGATCGTCCGATTCAATGGTCTCCTTCGTAGTGGTGGATTTTGTTCCTACTGCCGCTGACTCCGGTTTTTGTCCCAATTGTTCATAGGCGATGCATAGCGCTGGGAGCTTGAAATCGGCGACGATGACTTCAGCCAGGTCGGATAACGCTTTCCACTTCGTATATTTTTTCGGCCCGGTGGATTCGAGAAGGTCTGCTGGAGCCCCCATCTTGGCGCCGACGATGCCGTAAGGAAGATCTGGTTCAAGGTCCAAACGAATGGCGAGCGGCAAGATTGACTTGGACTTCAAGCGCACGACGATCATCGAGTCGGTCGATTTGAGTACCGAATCAACCGAGATTGGCGCGACATTAAACGTGCTGACGATACGAGATGTCCATTCATCCTGGGGGAGAATCCGAAGCGCCGACTTTGCGAAGATCCGGCCGACCATGGCGCTAACCTGCTTTTCATCTTGCGTGTTATACGCAGTCATGAAGTCGGCGAATCGCTTGCCAGGTAGGGTGTCCGGTAAACCGGTTGGGTCCTGTGGTGAACAGGCGATTAATAGCATTGCGATGACTGGGTACATCTTTTTTAACCTTCTTGTTGGATGCCGCAAATGAGAGATCGGTTTCTAAGAATGATCCATTTTCCCGGCGAATTACTTCGGCGTCGACCGATTTCGAATGGCAACTTGATAGCGGCCACGCGACTCATATCGAGATTGACGTTTCTAATCTACTCTTCTATCCGATAAATGTGAGGCTGATATGGGTCGAATGCATCCGAGAACTTTCCGTCCACGACATCGATGGATCTGTTTTCGCCAAGCACTTGCGCCACCAACCGCTTCGGAGCTACTGCTAACTGAAATTCGCCCCGCGTTTTCCCATTGCGCATCCCAACCGAGAAGACGAACAGACTTCCTCCCACCCGCTTGGTCATAAGATCGATCGGTACTTCCGGGGAAGACGACTTGACGGAAACAGAGTGCGGGAGGGTCGGAGAGTTAATGGCGGCCGCCAACGATCGAATCATGCCGTTGAGTGCGGTCACCGCCGCGAGCATTTCGGGATCGTCTAGCAGTGCATGCTCATCAAAGGTCGGTTTGAATTGATGGACAAAGTAGATGAGCCCCTTCGATCCATGGATGATCGACATCCACATTTCGGATCTCACTTGAGACGGACTTGCCTTCTTGTCTCCATCGATCCGCGTGCATTCGATACAGTTCCACCTAGTTCCCGAGGCGCCCATCCAATTGGCGAGTCGGTCAAGGCCCTTGGGAACGTACCAAAGGTAGTTTTCAGGGTCGGGCTTGGGGAGCCCTGCTATTGGGTAGACATCAAATGAAACGATATCCCCACCTTTGACATATGTCTCGTAGTCCCTCAAACTCGCTCCGCTGCCGCGACCGACCCACTCGTCGTTCGCGACCCCTTGGCCAAGGTTCAACATGACCGGCCTTGTCGGGTCCGCTGCTCGGTATGTCTCATATTCAGAAACGATTTTGGTCGGCGGTATGCATGGTCCATAACCCTCTTTGCCGGTAACTGGATCTTTTACGGGCTGGGCGTTGTCTGGTTCATCCCCATGCATCCAACCAACGATCGTTGGATCTTCCCGATGACTAAGGCCAACACGGTTTTGATCACAAATCACGGGCATGCCAGCCGCCTTCAGATGGGATAATTGCTCGTCGGTCGGACCCGCCCAAAGACCGACGTAAAGGTTAAATCCGGCTGCCTTGTATTTGGCAGCGTTCGACGGATCTTGCAGCCAGACGGCGATTGGAAAATATCCCAGTTCGTTCGGCAACCCATGAGAAAAGTGAGTCTGGCGGTTGGAACTCGCCAGGGCTGCCATTGCTAAGAGGAGCGCAAAACTCATACGTGGATTATAGGACCTGCCGCCCGAAATGGATTAGTTGGCGACCAGCAAGCTTGCTAGCCTAGAACTTGGCCTGATGTCTTAAAGTGCATTTTGGCAACTTTCTTTAAGGCATCCGGTCCATATTTAGCGACAAACCGTTTGCCGGTTGGAATCACGTTCGTCGCCCCTTTAGGCAGCTCGATTTCGAACTCCTGACCCAGTCGCTCCAACCTACGCACGAATTCGGACCGAGCGAGGATAGAGGCCGCTGCGACGGCTACGTCCGCCTCTGCCCGGACCATCGAACGAAATTCGATACTCTTTCCCTTTTCGAAAAGCGCTCTCTTGACGGCGGCGCCTCCGGCGGCAAACTGGTCCGATATGACGAGGTTTGAGGGCTGGATTTCGAGGACGTTTTCGATTGACCGTGCGTGTCCCCATGCAAGCAGCGTGTTCAGGTTCTTGAACTTGGCATACAACTCGTTGTATTTCTCCGGGCCAATCGCAATGATCGAGTGGGGACAAATGGCCTTGATTTTGATAGCCAGTCGATGGGACATCGCATCGGATAGCTTCTTGGAGTCCTTGACGCCCTCGAGTTCGGCCAAGTGTTCTGGACCCACGAAGCAAGCGGCAATCACGAGCGGACCAAAGAAGTCGCCCTTGCCGCTTTCATCTACTCCGATATGCCCTTCATTCATCGAGCCAGCAGTGTACCGGCGTTACTTCGGTTGAGAGGGTGTTTTTGCTTCAAACGAGACTCCTGAAACGCGTCCGGACACGTCAAAGTCAACGTAAGCATCTTCCTCGACGAATGTGTGGCGATTTAAATCCCAAGTGCCGTGTTGGTAGCGAAACGTAGTGCTGCCATCGGGGTTGTCAATCGTAGCCTTGGGCGAGCCGACCTTCCGCAAGACGTCTTTTTCGTTCATTCCACTGACAGCAGCCCCATCGCGCAGAGCCTTGGCCGGGTCTATATCAGGTCCCGCTACCATCATCGCACGGATTCCAATCACCGCAATGATCATGAAAAGCGCGGGCCCTCCAATCATGACGACATAGTCAACGGTAGTGAGTTTCTTCATTTCTGGAGTCAAGTGGCCAAACTGGAAGGTGCTTGTTCAGATATGTGGACTGTCCCTCGTCTGGTTGGAATAGGGCTATAGACGAACAACACCCGAACTCCCTCCAAAAGGGTTCGCAAGCAGTCCCCATATTCCCTCTCAGTCAAGCCGATTCCGTCGATCCGACCCTATTAATCCTTCGGAATCATATGCCCGAGCTTGTCGCGTTTTGTATCAATGTACTTTTCACGCTCAGTCACATGAGAGGCGATAAGGGGCACGTGTTCTACGATTTCTAAGCCGTATCCTCGAATTCCGGTTACCTTCTTGGGGTTATTCGTCATAAGACGCAGTTTGCGCAGACCTAGATCGGCTAGCACCTGAGCTCCTAAGCCATAATCTCGGAGATCTGCCTTGAAGCCGAGCGCCACGTTGGCCTCTACCGTATCCATGCCTTGATCCTGAAGTTCGTATGCCTTGAGCTTGTTTACCAAGCCGATTCCTCGACCTTCTTGTGCAATGTAGAGCACCACTCCACGACCTTCTTCTTCGATTTTTTGAAGCGCCATAGTAAGTTGGTCGCCACAATCACAACGTAAAGAACCGAGCAGGTCCCCGGTTAGGCAGCTTGAATGAATGCGCACAAGCACCGGATCTTCGGTGCATACATCCCCTTTTACGATCGCGACATAAGGATGTGGTTCCACCGATGTTTCGTAAACGTACAAGTTGAAGTGACCAAACTTGGTTGGAAAGTCGATGGGTCCCGCCATACGAGTCACGAGTTTCTCGTTCTTTCGCCGGTAGGCGATTAAGTCGGCGATTGTGACAATCTTCAGACCATGCTCCAGAGCAAACGGAACAAGGTTGTTAAGGCGCATCATGGTCCCGTCATCGTTCAGGATTTCGCAACCTACTCCCGTGGGTTTGAATCCGGCTAGCACGCAGAGATCGACGATGGCTTCGGTGTGACCAGCTCGCTTGAGAACGCCGCCCGTCTCAGCGCGCAAGGGGATAATGTGGCCGGGCCGGGCGAGGTCTTCTGGAACCGCGTTATCATCCACGAAGACCGAAACGGTTCTGGCACGATCATAGGCGGAAACGCCGGTCGTCGCCCCGTTGAGGGCATCGACGGTTTCAGCCATCGCCGTACCGTGGCGAGCCGTGTTCTGCTTTGTCATCATGGGGATACGGAGTTGGGTCAACCGTTCTCTGGTGGTCGGAATAAATGGAACTCCTCGACCAAATTTAATCATGAAGTTCATTGCTTCCGGCGTACATGTTTCGGCCGGCATTACAAGATCGCCCTCATTCTCTCGATCGGGATCATCGACGACGATAATCATCTTTCCGGCTTTTAGATCCTCCAAAGCGTCAAGAACGTCTGTGAAACTCATTTCTCTTAAGTCTACGCCCTTGATGGACATCTGATTGTTGAAATGAGCATGTTTCAGGCCTTAACAATGCATATGCCAGACATGCTGGGAGAGTCGTCGCGATGTTGCTCTTCCCTGGTATGGAGCAAACTACTGGTACAAGTACTGGAGGATGGCCCGAAATCATGCCGCAGTCAACTTCACGAGGCTTACGCCTGCATATAATAATGGCGATGGGGCCCCTTATCGATCGAGGCACAGGGGCAGTTCGTTTGAGCGCTGATTTAGTTCTAACTCCCGGACTGTCGCCTGACAGAGTTGCGAATTACGTCACGCCAGCCGAGCGCAATCGCCTTGAGAAGTCATTGTGGGTTTCGCCATTTCAGGTCAGCACCATCTATGGCGTGCTTGATGTGAGCATGTTTTACAAGAAGAATGCTCTGCGTGCCTTGAAACTTTGCATAAAGTCAGAGTTTGGTCCTCAACAGGCCCTCATAAAGGTCAGACATGACGGGTTCTTAACCGAGTTGCTCGGACGCCCCACTTCGGAACGCCCGGTGGTTCGAAACCTTGCCGACAAGATATTCTTGAAGGCCTTGGGCCAGGACTGGCCAAAGAACGCGAAGGTCCTCATATGGAAATGCCGATGGGGTACGGTCACTTCTGATGTCTCATTGAGTGACGGGTTAGCAGATTTTCGAATTGACTGGAACTCCTGAACACGAAAATCAGATAGTTGAAAGAGACGCTAATCGTTATCTCTGCCCCAAAAATCCGTTGATAGGTTTATAATCGCGCCATATGGATCCGCTAATTGACAGAAGCACTGGGTCCGTCCATCTAGATAAGCAATGGACGTTGTCTCCCGGTCTATCAGTCGAACATCTGGCAAACTTGATCGGTAATCGGTTATCCGGTACAGATCGAATCACCCGTTGGTTCTCGCACATACCGGTAAAGACCCCTTATGGCGACTTTGACCTTACTCTCGTCTTTAGCGGGGAACTACTTATGGCGTTTAGGGCTCAGCCCAAGGGGGATCACCGGGCGAGTGAAATTGAGATAAAGGCAAAGCAGGATGCGCTGTTGGGTAAGTTGCTAGGTCCACCAACGGCGGAGAGATACCTTGTGTCCTCTGAGATCGCGCGCACTTTATTTAGGGTAATCCGAAAGGAATGGCCAAAAGGAGCCAAGGAACTCACTTGGGAGCTGCCTTGGGGGCGGGTTATTTCGTCTGTCGATCCCAAGGACACGGTGCCAGAGTTTAAGCTTCAGTGGAAGGTATAGAGGACACTTCAATAACTTATTTCGAAGCGGGTTCGGACAATCTCATTTGCGGAATAGCAACTGACTGAAGTCGATGAGATTTCGGCGCCAGACCATCCATGCATGGCGACCTGGGGTTTCGTGAGCCTCGAGTCGCACGTTTTTGCCTTGAAGCCACTTCACCAGCCCTCGGTTAAACCCGATGAGGCCGTCGTCCGTGCCACAGGAGATCCAAAGCAGCTTTAGCTTGTTGTTGAAATCCTCAGTGCCAGCGGTCGGAAACTCCTTATCGAATTCGTTTGACAGGCCCCCCGAACTGAATGCTCCCACCGCCGAGAATGTCTCAAGCGAATTCAGGCCTACAAACAGGCTCTCTGCGCCACCCATTGAAAGGCCGGCAATTGCCCGATCCTTTCGATTTGAGGAAGCGCGATAATTACGTTCGACGGCGGGAATCACTTCCGTCAAAAGCGCTTTCTTGAACAACTCGTAGTTCTTGGCGACGATTCCGGGATCGCGAAAACCGGATCGGGTCGGGCTCGCAAAATCGGGAACGCCATAGCCGAGCGTCATCACGACCAGCATCGGTTTAACCTTGCCTTCCGCGATCAAGTTGTCCATGATCACATTCGCCATCCCAACAGCCGACCAGCCGCTTGCCATATCGCTGTAGCCGTGCAGCAAGTATAAAACGGGATACTTGGGACCGCTACCTGGCTTGTATCCAGGCGGCGTATAAACAAAGTAATCCCGTTCGTCTCCGATCGCTTCAGATTTGTAAAAATGATGATTCAACTGCCCATGCGGAACGTCTTGAACTTCCCAACGCAGTGGCGGATTCCCAGGCACGAGGAACATGTTTGAGGCCCAAATCAAGTTGGGTTTGGTGACGGGATTGTGGATATCGAGGCGCGTCTCACCATCGGAGGTAAAGGTATATCCATAGAGATCAGGGGCAAGGGGCGATGTGACATATGACCAGAGTCCATTTTCTCCCTTGACCATCGGAACAGCATCTTGGCCCTCCAGGTTCAACTCGACTTTGGCCGCTCCAACGTCGCGAAATCGAAAGGTTACCGACCGGTCCGGGTGGACTTCCGGCGAGACAATGGGTCCTTGGGCAGAAATAGCAGCCATCAGGGGAAGAAGCATCAAACCAATTGCCAAGTGAGCTAACACCATGGGCTCAGTTTAGCTCGAATTTGGAGCTTACGGGGCCCTGTGTGTAAACCAGTCAGAGGATGCTTATGGATCGAACGATGTCCGCGTGCGCTTTTTCCGATATCGTCGGTTCACGCGTTTCATGAACCTGATGGATGATCCATTCTCGCCCCGACTCCGTATCAAGGATGGTTGCCGACGCGAGGTAGGGCACCGTCGCGTGCTTTACCCCGAGATGCTCTGCGATATCGAAAACCCTGGCTTCCTTGGAGCTGCAAAGCATGCGCCGCCCTCCAATCGTCACATAGCAAAAGATCTTGTACATGCTTGCCTCATGGGAACATTGAAGACCCGATACCCGCCAATAATCTGTCCTTTCCGACGACTGTGCAGTCAATGTGAGTTCCACAATTTGAGAAAATCTTCCCGGATATTGGAGATCTTCTACGCAACTTGCTGATCATCAATACCCATACGCCAGGTAGCTCGGTGGTATTGTCATTGAGGTCTTTGCTGACTACTAGCGCGAGACAGACGACGTATATACAGACAGGACATTCCAGGCTGAATTCGGAGAAAAGCAATGACAAAGGAAGAACTTGAGATCGCAATCGATCAGGAACAATTTCGCCTGGTTTTTCAACCTAAAATTGAGTGTGCGACAAGCGCATTAACCGGCTTTGAGACCCTGGCCCGTTGGGATCATCCTGAACGGGGTCTGGTCATGCCGGACGAATTCATCCCTTTGGCCGAGGGCTTTGGCCTGATAGGACCCATTACGAAGCAGATTGTCGGACAGGCTCTCAAGTGGTACTCGGAGACGCCTGCCGTAAAGGGCTTAACCATCTCGATCAACCTCTCAGAAAAAACGATTGGCGATCATGACTTTTCGGACTGGCTTAAGAGTCAATGCGATGTGGCAGCCATTTCTACGGAGCTCGTCATCTTGGAAGTTGCCGAATCGGCCGCGATGGATGACCAACTCCTGACGCTCGATTTGTTTGCGAGACTGCGGACGAACGGGTTTCGAGTTTCCATTGATCACTTCGGCATCACCGAATCGAAATCGGCCATGCTGGCTCGCCTCCCATTCTCCGAAATCAAAATCGACAAGTCGATTGCCCTCGCGGACAGTAAGTCGTACGAGTCCCAAGAGAACATTCGATCCAAAGTCGAACTTGGCCATCGTCTGGGTTTGAGCGTTGTGACTGAAGGCGTCGAAGATCGTGAGACGTTGGATTTTCTTCGAAGAATTGGCTGTGATTTGGCCCAGGGATACTTCATCGCCTGCCCCCTGAACGGCGATTTGGTGACTGACTGGATGTTCGGAAGAGATGAAGCGCGGCTACGACGGCTCCTGTAGCCTTCCCTGGCGAAACACGAGCCCCGACGAATCTCAGTCCAGGCGCGCAAGTCGCGCCTATGCGGAATCGCTTGCGTGACCTGGGTGGATGGGCGTTATAGATTTATCCAGACGAGCCTGACTTGAGTGCCGGACGGACCGATTACGGCGATCACCGCTTTGCGATTCGAAACCTTGAGCTCGACCGGATCACTCCGAGCGAGTACCGACTTTGTGTCGGCTTTGGTTAGAACGACAGTGTAAGATCCTGGGGCTACAGTGGCGCCGAAGGCTGACTTGTAAGTGACTGCTTTCTTTACTGGAACGGCCGTTTCGACGTTCTGGTTCGATGCCAGTAGATAGATATCGGCCGCTTCTGCATCGAAACTTCTCGGTATGGCGTTGAGGATGTTGATGCGAGGCTGGTCATCAGGATAGGGAACCGCATTTATAGCCAGATCCGCGCAGTAAAGAGCCTTTTCAGGGTCGCCGTTCAATACAAGAACGTGGTTCGTAGTCGTTGTGTCCAGCGTAACTTCGAGGAGGTTCTCAGCCCCTCCCATGGCCCTTATATCAAAGATTGCCGTCCTATGGTCGGCTGGCGAAAATGGCCCGGACAAGGAGCCCATCGTTACGCCATTCGCGACGGAATTGCCGTTGATGAGGAGGTCGAGCCTTACCCCTGAATGGGACTGAGTCGCATTGTAAACTCGGATCGAAGTCCCCTCGTCAATGACGCGGGTATACGCGTTGTTTATGGCTAACGAGCCAAACACAGCAATTGCATAGAATAATGGCATGAGGCGAATGTCGCCTTAAGACCCTGGACAGCCAGAGCGAGTTCCATGTGACGGAAACGTCGTTCCCAGTCGACCCGAGGTCGATGGCCCTGCGGGAGAAATTCCGAAGTGGATCTTATAAGGAAAACAACTGGGAGGGTTCTTATCCTCGACGACGATTTCGCCGTTGGACGAAGCTTGGGTCTCATGGCGGAGTTTTTGGGGTTGAAATCGATGGCAATGATCCACCCAAGCTCGTTCTTCACCGTGGTCGACGAGTGGCAACCTACACACGTTATTCTTGATTTGATCATGCCGGAAATGGGCAGGACCGATGTCTTGGAACAACTCGCAAAGCGGTGCTGCGATGCCCGGGTGGCAATTTCCAGCGGTTTGTGTGGTCAAGACTTAAGCGCGGCAAGTGCTCTTGCCATGGAGTTGGGTCTTAATGTCGCGGATAGCTTGCCGAAGCCAGTCAAGTTGTCGGACATGCAGACTTTTCTGTGCCAAACGGGCGATACTGCACTGCATCTTGCCCCAATGGGCAAAGTACAGGTCTAAGCTGCTTCAAAAGAGCTTGATATGGCTTCGAGGATCTCATTTCGCGTAAATGGCTTTGCGAGGGTCTTCACCGCGCCTAGAGCCCTTGCAAAGGATAGATAGTCGTCCGCGCTTCCAAATCCGCCGCCTGTCATGGCGATAATCTTGAGCTTGGGGCTTTCCTTGCGGAGGTCCATCATCATCTCGATCCCCTCTTTTTCAGGCATGATCAGATCGGTGACCACCAAATCAAACGCTGATCTCCTACTCAGTCCCAGAGCTTCATTTCCGTTGCTTGCACATTCGACATCGTGGCCTTCAAGGACTAAGATGTTCTTCAATAATTGTCGAAATTCAACTTCATCGTCTACTAATAGAATGTGTGCCATATGGCCGTTTGCCTTCCAGTTGTTAGATACCCGGTAAAACTATATCATACGCCGCAATTGACTTGCTTCAGTATATTACGACGGATCCACTTGAAGAATTGTATGATTCAAAAACAATTGCATAAATCTCAATAACTATGGAACTTCAGACCTGAAAACCGAAACCTTCCTTTCATCCCCCAATTTGGGATACGTCCAATGCCGTTGCTTAGCATACTTGCGTCTCCCAAATTCCCGGCTGGAGATCGAAGTTGTTGTATAGTTCAGCAAGGAGTTGCATTAGATAAGCTAAATCAAGTGTTCCAAGGATTCGCTCGCTGGCGTGTTCGCGCTCAAAGCAAGAAGTAACCGTCCCGAGTCACATGGCAAGCGAGTAATCATAGTATTAGTAATTATCTTAGTTACAAACCTCAGATTTTCGATCTGCACCGTGGCTGGTATGTCATCTTTCTATTGGGAAGTATTCGAACGATCTTCCAACCACCGGTGAGAATGGAATAGGTCATGGTAATGACGGAATGTAATGAAAAGGGTTAAAGAAAAGAATAACTCTCGGACTCAAGAAGTGGGTGTGGACAACAAGCCGTCCGGTGTTTTTCTACAGCAGAGCGGTCAGTCGAGTCACCTGGCAACCGATAACGCATCCAAGACGCCTGCTGATAGCGAACTTGCTTCCGCATCTTATCAAAAGTTATTCGAGTCGGTTCCTGGGCTCAATCTGATCCTGAGCCCCGATTTTCGGATCATTGCCGTCACCAATTCTTACCTAGCTGCTACGATGACGGAACGAGAGGGAATCATGGGCAAGGGGATTTTTGAAGTCTTTCCTGATAATCCCAATGATCCAAATGCAACCGGGGTGAGTAACTTGCGCCACTCGCTTGAAACGACCCTCACCACAAAGAAGCCTCATACCATGGCGGTTCAACGCTATGACATCCGAAGGCCAGGGGACGATGGCAAATTCGAAGTCAGGTATTGGAGTCCTATCAACACGCCTGTTCTCGACGATAAAGGAGCAGTCGAGTTCATTATTCACCGCGTCGAGGACGTTACAGATTTCGTGGCTCTCAAGAAGGTTCAGGGGGAGAGAGAGGAAGCTGCCAGGGAGTTGAAGGATCGAACAAGGCAAATGGAAGTGGAACTTGTCCTTCGTGCCCAAGAGATCTTGAAAACGAACCAACTCTTGGCTGAACGGGAGCATGTTTCAGAACAGTTGCAGTCGTTGGTCGAGGCAATGCCGGACGGGGTTTTAGTCTCAGACGAGGAAGGACGCATTGTGCTCGTCAATGCAACCAGCGAGTCGATGTTCGGCTATTGTCGTGGCGAATTACTAGGCGAGCACGTTCGAACGGTACTTTTGGATATTGACTCGAGCCTTAAGGAAGAAATCCTGATTCGTGATGGCCAGTGCCTGACCGGGTCGGCTTCCGAGACCACGGTCTGGTTATTTGGCCGACGAAGGGACGGCAGTGAATTCCCGATCCATGTTGCTCACGGGCGCCTAGAACGCAAAGAAGGCAGGATGGATATCCTGGCCATTCGTGACATGACTGACCTTCGCAGGGCAGAGGCAGAAATCCACGCAAGTGAGGCGCGCTACCACGACGTTCTTGATAACATGTTTGAAGCGGCGCAAATTCTAAGTTACGATTGGCGGTACCTGTACCTAAACGATGCGGCAGCGCGAAATGGCAGGCAACGTAAGGAGGAGATGCTGGGCCGTACCGTAATGGAGTGCTTTCCAGGATTCGATGAGACGGAAATGTACCGTGTCCTCAAGGAGTGCATGGACGAAAAGAAGCGGATAGCGCAAGACTTTGAGTTCGAGTATGCCGACGGATCCGTCGTATGGTATGCGTTCAGTATTCAGCCTGTTGCTGAAGGGCTCTTTATCCTCTCACTGGAAATCACCGACCGCAAAATGGTCGAAGCGGAAACTCAAAGGTTGAATACGATACTCGACCAAAAAGTGCGGGAGCGTACCGCTCAACTTGAAGCGGCGAATAGGGAACTCGAATCGTTTTCGTATTCGGTTTCGCACGACCTCCGGGCTCCTCTTAGACATATTCACGGCTATGTCGACATGTTGGAACGAGCGACGAGAGGGCAACTCTCCGATAAGGCCCAGCGGTGTCTCAGTGTCATTTCATCCGCAAGCATTGAGATGAGCCAACTCATCGATGACCTCCTGTCCTTCTCAAGGATGGGCCGTGTGGAGTTTTTCCATAACGTAGTCTCACTCGATATGGTTGTGGCAGACTCCATAAGGGCACTTGAAAGCGAGATCACGGGAAGGAATATCTCTTGGACTATCTCGCCACTCCCGAATGTGCTGGGTGACCCGATCATGCTCAAGCACGTGTTCGTGAATCTGATTGGCAACGCCGTGAAGTACACCCGCCGACGAGATTTGGCCGAAATCGAGATTTCGTGTTACGCAGAGTTGGACGGACAAACGGTTATCAGCATTCAAGACAACGGAGCAGGGTTTGACATGAAATATGCGGACAAACTATTCGGAGTATTTCAGCGTTTACACCGAAACGATGAGTTTGAAGGCAACGGCATCGGATTGGCAATTGTCCAGCGGATTGTTACACGGCACGGCGGCCAAATGTGGGCGGAGGCAGAGGTGGATCGGGGAGCTAAGTTTTCGATAAGGCTTAGTCCGCCGACTGGCACGCCGGCTCTAGCCGGAGATGGTATATGAGTCGATTAAGGCGCATTCTTTTTGTAGACGACAGCCCTCGCGATACCGAACTCGTTCTCGAGGCGCTTGACGAGTACAACCTAGCAAATGAGGTTGTTGTCCTTAGGGACGGGACTGAGGCATTGGATTACCTGTTTAGACGAGGGGAATTCGCTGACCGAGAAGACGGAGAACCAGTGGTGATTTTGTTGGATCTCAAAATGCCAAAAGTCGACGGACTCGAAGTTCTGCGTCAGATAAAGGGCGACCACAAGTTGAGGGTCATCCCAGTAGTCGTCATGACATCTTCTCGTGAAGAGACTGATCTGGCTCAAAGTTATCAACTGGGGGCCAACGCTTATGTAGTCAAACCGGTTAAGTTCGGCGAGTTCTTCGAAGCAGTCAGGCAGGTCGGCGCGTTTTGGGCCCTGTTGAACGACCCACCCCCAGGAAGCATTCGTGGTGACAGCCAATCCGGCTGAGAATGATGGGTTGCGCTCTCTGTTTTTGCCGCAAGGGTGTGATGACGACGGAGCGCACGTTACACCGGCTGGGCCTCTCGCGAATGGGACGGGCTGAGATGCAGGAGAGCCTCGTGGATTTAAATATCCTGCTAAGTGAGATAATATGTCGTTTGGAAGGCAACTCGCTTACCTTCGGTGAGAGGTGACGTCTCGATGTTACGTCAAGTGTTTGTCAATCTCCTATCCAATGCCGTCAAGTACTCGCGCCCTCGTCATCCGGCTGAGGTTGAGGTCGGAATTCCTCATGAGCGATCGAATGAAATTGTTGTATGTGCGCGTAACAATGGCGTAGGATTTAACATGCAGCATGCTGGCAATCTCTTTGACGTTTTCCAGCGACTGCATACGGAACAAGAGTTTGAGGGGACCGGGATCGGACTGGCCAGTGCTCACCGCATCATCATTCGCCACGGCGGGCGGATTTGGGTGGAAAGCAAACTTGGCGAGGGGGCGACCTTTTGCTTCTCTCTAGCTTCAAGTGGAAATGACGGTGGATCTGACGGCTTCGATAGTCGCTCAATGACGAGCAATCCATGAACAAACAGCAAAAAAACGATAGTGGCGAGCCATCTGAAGGTCCAAATCGACCGACGGAAGCCCGATTAAGTAAGTCAATCAGAATATTGCACCTAGAGAACAGCAGCCTTGATGCTGAACTGATTCGAGGCAGGTTGGAGATTGAGGGGCTGAATTGCGAAATCGAATGCGTAGCCACTGAAACTACGTTCGCGTCTGCCTTGGAAGACAACTCTTTTCAAATCATCCTGACCGACTTCAATGTGCCGGGATACGATGGTCTTGCAGCGGTGAAATTGGCACGAGAAAGGCTGCCCAACACCCCCATTATCGTTATATCTGGCTCGTTGGGCGAAGAGGCAGCGGTCAAGTGCCTTAAATCGGGCGCAACCGACTACCTACTTAAGCAGCGGCTTGATCGTTTACCATCGGCAATCGAACATGCGTTGGAGCAGGCCAGAGAGCAGATACTTCGCAAGCAGGCCGAACAAAAATTCCAGAGCTTGCTTGAGTTTGCACCCGACGCAATAGTCATCGTCGATAACCTCGGCAAGATAAGCCTTCTCAATTGTCAGGCCGAAAAGCTATTTGGGTACCAACGGACGGAGTTGCTTGGCCAGACCTTGGATATTCTAATTCCCGAGCGGTTCAGCGTGGGGCACGCTGGCCATGTGGCCAGTTTCTTCGAGTCGCCGTCCCAACGAACTGTACGGGTTGGTTACGAACTATTTGGTCGTCATAAGTCTGGGGCCGAATTCCCGGTTGACGTGAGTCTAAGCCCCTTAGACACGCTTGAGGGCACTTTGACGATTAGTGCCATTCGGGACATGACTGAGCGGAGAAAACTAGAGGCCCAGCTTGTTCGAGCCCAGCGCTTGGAAAGCATCGGATCATTTGCCGGGAATATTGCCCACGACTTGAACAATGCTCTGGCGCCGGTCCTTATGTCTCTGGAACTGATCAGACTTCAGAATCCAGCATCAACGGAACTCGTGGCCACGATCGAGTCCGCCGCCAGGCGAGGTGCAGACATGCTCCGTCAACTGCTTGTCTTCTCCAAAGGCTCGTATGTCGACCCAAAGCCGGTAGACCTCAAGGAGTTACTAGACGACATTGGTAGGATCATCACGCGAACATTTCCCAAGAGCATTGAATTGCGCACCAGGTATGCAGATGGCCTTCAACCAGTTTGCGGCGATAGCACTCAACTCCATCAGATTCTCTTGAACTTGTGCGTCAACGCCCGAGATGCGATGCCCGGAGGGGGTGTTTTGACGATTACTGCAGACAACGTGAAGGTTGATGAAAGCTATGCAAGCATTGTTCCCAACGCCGTTCCGGGTAACTATGTCCTATGGCGAATCTCCGATACGGGCAGCGGTATCCCCTCGGAAGTTCTAGATCGCATTTTTGAACCTTTCTTCACCACCAAACAGCATGGAAGAGGTACAGGTCTAGGATTGTCTATTGTCGTTGGCATTGTGAAGAGCCACCGAGGATTCGTCAACGTTTACTCCGTGCCTGAAAAAGGATCTACTTTCTCAGTCTATTTACCGGTTGACAACTCTGGCATCGATAACCCTGGCTTACCTCAAACTGTCCAAGTGGACTTACGAGGAAACGGTGAAACGATTCTTGTCGTAGACGATTCCGAAGGTATTCGAAGCGCTGCCACTGCTGTCTTGAGCGCTCTTGACTTTCAAGTCGTAACTGCAGCCAACGGTGAAGATGCGCTCAGAGTCGTGTTGGGACGCGGAGACGACCTCGCAGCGGTTATCACCGATTTGCACATGCCACGAATGGATGGCCAATATTTCGTTACTGAATTAAAAAAAGTGCTTCCAAATATCGGTGTTATTGTAACAAGCGGTAATCTCGACGAAGACGCTGTGAATGACTTCAGGGCCCTCGGCGTTCAAGCATTCTTGGAAAAACCGTTTACGCAAGAAAAGTTGACATCGGCGCTTAGTTCGGTATTTTTGAAATAATGCCCCTGTAAAGCAGTACCTGTGGTAAGTTGAATGGACCTTAGAATACGTATCCATAGATGAGAGGAAAGATATGAAGTCTGTGAAAGGACGAGTTCTCATTCTTGACGATGAACTCGATGTCGGTAGGAGCATTGCACTCTTGGCCGAGCACTTTGAACTGGAGTCGAGGGCAGTTACGACTCCTAAAGCCTTCTTTAGCACCTTAGTGGAGTGGAATCCCACTCACATCATTCTCGATTTGGTGATGCCTGAAATGGACGGCGTTCAGGTGCTTCAGGAGCTTGCTCAACTGAGTTGTAGGGCGAGGATTGCTATTTCAAGCGGCGTGGGTAATCGAGTTTTGAATGCGGCTCATCGGTCTGGCGCAGAACACGGACTGGATATCGCAAGTGTCCTTCCCAAGCCATTTACGGTGGCTGCGCTAAGGGAGTTTTTGCTTAGCAGCCCTATGGCGCCTGCCGTAAAAACCGTCAGCCGACCGAATGACCGCGGCGGCGCGACGATTACGAGTGAAGATCTTGTTGCCGCAATCGATGAAAAACATTTCCGACTGGTTTACCAACCAAAAGTTCATTGCACCACTCGGGTCGTGAAGGGTTTCGAGGCGCTTATTAGGTGGGACCATCCGATCAAGGGACCCGTAATGCCCGATCAATTCATACAGTTGTCCGAGAACTTGGATTTGATTGGCCCGATTACCTCTCAAGTCGTTGACTTGGCAATCAATTGGTACTCCAATTTGGAAAGGACATCGGGACTATCAATTTCCGTCAATATCTCAGCCAAGACGTTGGGCGACCTGAAGTTTGTGGACCTGCTGGAAGGAAAGTGCCGGGACACCGGGATTTCGCCGGAAGCTGTGATTTTGGAGGTCACCGAAACAGCTGCGATGGATGACCAGTTATTGGCGCTCGATATGTTCACCCGGCTGCGAATGAAGGGTTTTCAGGTTTCGATCGACGATTTTGGCATCGGGAATTCATCGCTCGCGTTGCTGGCGCGCCTCCCGTTTTCCGAGATCAAAGTCGACAGGTCGTTCGCCATGTCTGCCACGAAATCAGAGGAGTCGAGGGCGATCATCAAGTCCACGGTTGATCTCAGTCACAGCCTTGACTTGACGGTCGTGACCGAAGGGGTTGAGGATAGGGAAACGTTGGATTTTCTTCAAGAAATAGGCTGCGACCTTGCTCAGGGGTACTACATCGCCCGGCCCATGCCAGGCGATGCAGTAGTCGAATGGATGCTCCAGCGTCGAGAGAGCACTCGGCACAATATGCTCTAGACCCCGGCAAACAGTCGAGAACTCTGCCAGTTCCCACGAGTAAAGTCTGGAAACTTCACGGGGGCGCTACCTTTGGCAACCGATATCTCGCTCAATGGACCGGGTGCGCTCCATGCCGCCGCATCGTAAACGTCAAAATCGGGCGCAACGCCCTCTAGCATGCATTGAACCACACGCCAACACATGATGTAGTCCATTCCCCCGTGTCCACCATTCTTGCGTGCCAACTCACCTTCGGCCGACCACAAAGGGTGCTCGTAATCCTTCTTGTAACCCTCGAGATCGACATATTGCTCACCCTCTTTCTGTCCGTCGATATATAGCCGTGGCGGATAGTCCCGGAAGGTTCCCTTCGTACCGGCAATATGGTTGATCCGATCATACGGGTGGGGCTCGCTTACGTTGTGCTCGACCGTTATCAGTCTTCCCTTTGCCGTCTTAATGAGGCTCGTATTCTGATCGCCACAGTGATAGACCTCTTTCATCCTCGGATCGTCGGCGGCAAGATGCGCCCTCCGCCATGCCTGTAGGCCAGCTGATTGACTGCTCATGGACACCATGAAATCGAATCGGTCGCCCCGGTTGCATTCCAAGTAGTTTGCTACGGGCCCGAGCCCGTGAGTGGGATACAGGTTTCCATTACGGTCCAAATGTTCAAACCGTCGCCAAGTGCCTTCTCCTCCGCTGCTGAACAACTCGCCCCGCAAATCATGATTATAGGCGCCAGTACCGTGGGTCAGCTCACCGAAGAGACCAGAACGCACCATGCGAAGCACCATCAATTCGGTTTCGCCGTAACAGCAGTTCTCAAACATCATGCAATGTTTCTGAGCCTTTTCCGATGCGTTCACCAGAGCCCAGCACTCATCCAACGTCCGAGCGGCAGGAACCTCGACGGCAGTGTGGTGACCATGTTCAAGTGAACTGAGAGCCATTCGGACGTGCCAAATCCAAGGAGTCGCAATATAGATGAGATCGAGGTCATCCCGTTTACATAGGTTCTCGTAATCGTGATCGCCTGCGTGATATTCCGTAGGTCGGGGCTGGCCCGCTTTCTCGACCATGGCTGCGGCGTTTGCGGTCTTGGAGGGGACAATGTCGCAGACCGCTTTTACCTCCACGCCCTGGACGCCAAGAAAGTCGCTGCAGACGCCGGTGCCGCGTCCGCCTACACCGATAATCCCCAGTCGAACCTTTTCATGACGCTCGAACGGAACCCCAACCATCGTCTTTCCCGACGCCGCCGGGACCGCCGTTTCCCATCGTCCGTCATTTCCTAGAACCACGGCAGGCAGACTACCCAGTCCTGCTGCCGCGCTTGTAACGGCGGCCGTCTTTATAAGACTACGTCGAGTCATCGTCGATTCTTCCATTCGCCTATTGTGGCAGGCCCGGAGTTCACGCTGTGTCTGAATCTCGCCTTCACAATGCTCAGCATTTCGCGAGGTGCAAGGGGCCATCACGTCCGTCTGGGACGATATGACGACAACTGCCCTTCGTCGGAGATCGATCGTCCGAAACCTGGGAACCGAGGATTACGGAACAGTCTGCTCCCCCACTCGAAGCCCATTACCGAAGCTGGTTACCCAGACCTCTCCGGGTTTGTTCGGATTGAAGAACACGCGGACGGGATGACAGAACGGGTAGGCGCCCACGAGATTGAAAGTTGGATTCGCGCTTGTTATGTTAACAGATACCCACAGACCTTCGGTCTCGGTCGTGACGTAGATCACTTTTGAGTTCTTAGGGTCGATCGTGCAAGATCCAACCCGGTCAGAACTCCACACCTGGGTCCACGTCACGCCACGATTCGTCGTTTTGTACAATCCTCCACGGTTGTTGGCAGTTCCGCCCCAGCCACTATACACACCCGTATACCAAGTCTTCTGAGTAGTGTCAGACGGATCCACCGTTAGATCCATCGTCCACCACTGCATGTTGGTCGCAGAGCGATCGACCCACGACGTTCCGCCGTTTGTACTCACGAAAACACCCGACGAATCGGTAAAACTGGGGGCCATGCGGCCGGAGAACGTCGCAACGAGAGTGCCGTCCTTTAGAACGGTGATGTTAAACGCATGGCCTTGAGTACGAGGAGGGGCGGCGAGCAACTTCCAGGTAGCGGATGTGCCCTTAGTTATGTCTGAACAAACATAGACTCCACCATGCGTGCTGTTGGCAACCGTCGCATACAACCGCTTGGCGTTGGTCGGATCCAAGGCGACCCCCATAACCACATGCCCAATCGAACCTAGTTTGGTCCAGGTCTTCCCTTGGTCGATCGACGTCAGTACATCGCCGGTACCACCGTCGATGGAACTGTCCGTAAGGTGAGTGCTTTCATACATGTCGTGGATCGAAGACGTCGCCATGTACATCGTGCCCGTTGGACCCACTGCGACCTGGTAAGACGAATTCTGGCTCTGACCCGAATAGCCGAAACCCCACGTAACACCGCCATCCAAGCTTCTGATACCGCCAACGTCAGAGAAGGAAGCCCATAAGTCGGTTGCATTCGGCCATGCCAACCACCAGCACGACGTGTTTTCCAGACCTACCCCAGTGTAGAATTTCCCCTTCGGAGTTGGAGCGTTCGCTGGATGTTGATCGGCAGGCAAGACATAGGCCTGTTGCCATGTCGTCCCACCGTTCGTTGTCAAGTGGCAGAATCCATAACCGGTAAACGCGACTCGAGTTGCATCGGTTGGACAGACTTCGAAGCCAAAGACGAGTTGGTCGTAAGTCCAGTCGTGATCTCCTCCCGAGCCTTGCCACCCGGTCAAGACGTTCTTGTTATTCGCCGTGATGAGAGCGCTGCTCCAACTCTGCCCGCCATTCGTGGACTTCAGAACAATCGGAGTTCCAGCATCGCAACTGCCAGCGAGGTAGACGGTGTCAATGTTGTTGAGCGCCATTCCGACGAAGAACGGGTAATTACCGCTTGGAATGCCAGACTCTCGCTTGGTCCAAGACGTCGAGACACCGTAGTCGAGCGAATAGACTCCTGCGTAGCCACTGTAGTTATCTCCGCCCATTCCTCCGTAGACATCGCCGGAAGCAAGCGTGACGGCGAGAAACCGAACGGTCGAACCACTCTTGGCAGCCGCAAAACTTACAATTGCTTGGTTTGATGGAATACCAGGAGTGCTAAGTTTCTCAAAGGAACTGCCTCCATTTGTCGAAACGAATACACCGAGACTTGTGCCAATAAAGATATCGTTCCCACTGAACAAGGCGCCCGACACGACGATTCCCGCGTCATTGTTGCCAGCCACGACCGTACTCCACGATTGACCCGTGTTCTTGGAAAAGTAGAGCGTGGAGTAATTCGATACAAACAACCTGGTTGTGGTGGTTGGATCGGCGACGATGTAAAACGCGCCTTGACCGGTTGGGTCGTTCGCGAGCGGTGTCCAATACGTCCCTCCATTCGTGCTCTTTACTGGCGTCAGGTTCCCCCCGGTCGTATCCACGTCGTAAAGGATCTTGCTGTTGCTCGTGAACTGGACTTGCGGCGAAAAGGGACCAGTTTGAATCGTGGTGAACGGGGTCAAGCTCCAACTCGCGCCTGTCGTTGTGGAATGGTATTGTCCACTCATATCGCACGCCAGCCACATTTCGCTGGAATTAAACGGGTTGAATGTTGGGGCAAAGAACGCGCCACCGCCTCCCACTCCGACACTTTTCCACGATGTCGGCAGTTGGGCTAAACAAGGTACGGTAACGGCTGCTATCAGCGCTCCCGTGGCGATAGCAAGGCGAGGAAAGCACCAAACACGACTACGCAAGTACGACATTAGGTCTTAGCAAAGCACTTTTGAAGCGTAGATTCTACTGGTAAGGGCCGTAAGGCCCAGTTCTGCGACTCAGAGAGAACTGCTTGCGAACGAGTTTCCGATGAGGTCAAAGAACCGAATCTCAGGACTTGTTGGCGGCATTGCAAGTCTCCGCGCGAGCCTACTTTTGTCAGTGCTGCAGGTCCAATACACCATCATCAGCCATCAACCTGGCCGGGATGCCAAGAGGCACGGTAAGCATTTGTGGCAGATGGCCGAATGGGAAATCGATCACCATCGGAATTCCGAGTGGAGAGAGGCGCTCGCCAACGATGTCGCGCCAAGTTACGTCCTTGTATAATTCGCTGGGCTTTCCATCTGGATTCACCTGGCTCAATTTGTCGGTTCCCGTCATCTCTCCTATGACGATCCCAGAGCATTTTTGAATCTTCCCGGTACGAAGCAGGTGAGTAATCAGGGCGTCGATGCGGTGGGCCCGTTCGCCCACGTCTTCGATCAGCAAGATCTTCCCATCCATGTCGATCTCATCCGGTGTTGCGAGAGAGTCCATGAACGGAACCATGCATCCGCCAACCGTCTCCCCTACTGCTATGCCGGGAACGATGCACTTGGCTCGCGGATAGGGAACGTCAAAAGGGTTCTCCCCAGAGAGCGCGTTGAGAAATGAACGGATGACCCACTCTTCTCTCGGGGTGTTGAAGGCGCCTCCCATCGGCGAGTAAAAAGTACTTAATCCCAACTTATTCAGCGCGACGTGGATCGTCGTGATGTCGCTAAACCCTAGAAACATCTTCTTAGATCTGACGATCGCTCCAAGATCGAGATAGGGCATCAGCCGAGGACATCCGTAACCGCCTCGCGAGCAGAGCACCGCACGCACGTTTGGATTGAGGAATGCATCCATGGTGTCGCTTGCTCGGTCCTGGTCGGTTCCGGCCAAGTAGCCGACTTTGTCGAAAACATGTTGGCCGATTTCGACACGATATCCAGCGTTTTCAAGAAGGTCCTTGCCGGCTGCAAGTTCTTCGGGCAAGATTGGTGACGCCGGCGACACGATTCGGATCGTGTCGTCAGGTTTCAAAGCGAGAGGTCTGATCTTTTCCAATGAAGTCGTAAGTTACCTCGAAGGTCGTAACTCCTTTGCTCGTTACATTTGCACCAGCTGCGGTCGGGCGGGCGAGAGGCCCCTCGACTCAGCAAAGGCGCTTTTTTGACGAAACCCGCCCGATTCTCTGTGAACTCAGTTTGAATGCCGGGGCACTAGATCAATGGCTTGTTCAATGGAACTCGAAACGAGGACATTGATCGAGCGTCTAGAAATTGAAGTTCCTTCGGAGAGGGTATTTATGATTGCGTCTGTGATCGTCCTGTCTTCAATATTGCTGCGGCAACATGTCTTTAATCGACCCAGCCATCCACCCATTCAAATTGGGTGGCATGACGAATTCTGCAATCTCGCCTCTTGGCATGCCTTGAATATGGATAACAAGGCAATTATTGAACTTGCGTCTCCAGGACAACTCAAGCTGTTGTTGGGGCAGGTTCCCCGGGATTGGCCCTATGCCTTTCAGTGGAGCGGCATCAAGCAAAACATTCAAGCAGACGTTGCCCATTTCCCAGTTCTAATGGCCTATGTTGGGACTGTTCATGGATATGCACACCTGGATGTTGATGTCCTTGACGCGGACAACAAACCAGTCAAGACGTTAAGGTCCTCGACGATCAATACAAGCACCTCGAGTTCGGTGCTCCCAGGATATGGCCATGGTTCACGACTGGACTCCTTGCCGCGAATCGCCGCAGGTGTTTCAGTAGTGGATTTAGGGAAGGAACTGTTGCCGGCGGTTTACAACCTGCAGATCCGATTGATTGTTGGTGGTGACAACTCCGGGTGCAAAACAACATACCACTGGGTCAGATTTGTCGCGCGAAAGGACTGGGAGTGGCTCGCCGCCCTTCCTGAATTCCCATTTTATGAGAGCAACACGGTTGCCGGTGGACTTCCGAACTCCAAGGCTGGCCCCTTGTGGAACGAAGGGGCACATAGACTTGAAGTAGATTCGGTTTACTGCGCAAGCTAGACTTTTCGTATGCTGTCTTTCGCTTGCCCGTATGTCTCCTGAACTTTGCCTTCAACGATCTTCGCTGAGCCTTGAACCTCATCTGAGGTTGAGTGGATCAACTTGCCCTTGGCCTTCTGAAGCTTGCCTTCGACCTGTTTTACTTTTCCTTTGATCCGATCTTTGTCCATCTAGAATAATCTCCTATTTTCGTGGTTCCCCCAACCGCAACTCAAACTCACACTCTCCCAGGGAGAGTTGGGTTTCGAGTTGAGAAACCTGTACCGTTTACGACCAGATTCGATCACACCAGGTTCCGAATGGAGGCATTTCTCACGCAAGGTTGCTCATTTTAGGGAAATGTCTGATTGGAGCGAATGATGCTAGTCTTGCGCTTTTTAGTTGGTCAAAAGGGTTCCGACCGTCAAGACAAGATAGGAGTGCAAGTTTTGCTCGTATCTTAAGGAGTCTTAGCCTGGAAGTGGGGAGAACAACGGTTGACTCCTGACTGAGATATCCCGAAATAGGCGATCGAGTATTTCAAGAATCTCAGCTATGATAGGTGCAAATACAGAGTCGGAGATCTAATGGCAATCGAGCAGCAGCGTGGAGAGCCTATTCTGATCGTTGTCGTTGAAGACAATTCAGACGATGCATTCATGACCATGCGAGCATTACGCAAGCTGAGTCCTTCTCCCACCATCAAACTAGTTCGCGATGGTGCTGAGGCCGTTGAGTGCCTCATCGGAGATGGGGCATGTCATCCGGAGATGGTTTTTCTTGACCTAAAGCTTCCCAAAGTGCATGGCTTGGAGATTCTTCGCCTGATGCGGGAAGACCCCATTGCGAGGTCCATTCCTGTCGTAGTATTGACGTCTTCCGACGATCCAAAGGATATTGCGACGGCCAAAGAACTTGGGGCAAGCGAATACATTCGAAAGCCGATCGACTGGTTGGAATACGCTCATCTACTTTGCGTTGCCGCCGAGAAGTTTATGAGTTCAGGAGCTTGCGGGAACTGACGCACCCTTAGTAGTCCTTTGGCCCCCCTTTTTCCCGCCCGGGGCCATTGTAAAGTAGAAGGAAGTGCCCTTTCCGATCTTAGATTCAACCCAGACTTTGCCTCCGTGACGCTCCACGATGCGCTTGACGGTTGCAAGACCGATTCCCGTACCCGGATACTCTTCGATCAGATGCAGTCGTTCGAAAGGCATGAACACTTGATCCGCATAGGCCATATCGAATCCAATGCCGTGGTCTTTTACGAAGAACGTCGCACCATCGACCGTATTCGTGTTGCCAACCGTGATGACGCCACCGTCTGGCGAGAATTTGCATGCGTTCTCGATCAGGTTTGTGATCACCATTCTGAAAAGCCCCTCATCGGCCTTGCATGTCATGCCGCCTTGGATGTCAAAGGTACACGTATGATGCCTCTCCCCATGGAGTGACTCATCAGCCACTTTCATGGCTAGTTCGGTCACGTCAATGCTCTTTCGGGTAACCGCCAATCTTGAAAGCCGCGAGAACTTAAGCAGATCATCGATGAGAGAGGCGAGTCTCTTAGCGTTCCTCGCCTGAGAGTTCAACATGCTCCGCTGATCGTCTGTGAGGCTTGATTCAAGTTCCTCAAGGAGCAAGCTGCTATTGAAGATAATCCCCCGGAGGGGTGTACGAAGGTCGTGCGCAACGGTGTAGTTGAATCCTTCCAGTTCGCGGATTGCTGAGTCCAATTCGATTGTCCGTTCGGCAACACTCGCCTCAAGATCCTCTCGATAAAGCTGTTCCTTTGCAGCCAGTTTTGCTTCGTCTTGCCGGTGTTTCGTAACGTCCTCGATCGCTAGTAAGATGGCTGGCTGGTCACCCCCAGGAGCGGACAGTCGCCGTCCCCTAAAGAGCATCATCCGCTTGCCGATACCTCCAAATTTGTGGCTTACGAGCAAGTTGTCGAATGGACAGTCTTTAGGAAGAACGTTTCCAAGAAGCCTACGAAGTTTTGGTGTGTCCCACGATAATCCGCCGACACTGAAGATGAGACGACCTTCGGACTCATGGATAGGAATGTTGAAGATATCGTGGAAAGCCCGGTTTGCGGTCCTTATGCAAAGGTTGGCATCGAGGATCACGATCGGTTGGTGCACGGTCTGCACAATACTTTCCGCGTAGTCACGGGCACGTCTTATCTCATCCACGTCGATCAGCATCATCACTGCGCCTTCGACTTTCTTCTCAAGGGTTACGTAGGGCCGAATACGTAGTGAGAACCAATGATTGTGGGTGTCCTGAACCTCAATTTCCCTTGGGCTAACCGTTTTGATCGCCTCCAGAAGAAGGAGGTCCAAGTTGGGCAATTCAAAATTCATTCGAATGTTGGTGATTGGGCGACCAACATCGGACTGAATGATGTTGAGCAGCTTCTCTGCTAACGGGCTGAATTTCCGGATGCTGAGGTCGAGCCCGACCATCACAATCGCAGTATTGACGCTGCCAATCAAATTGATCAAGTCGTTGTTAATCTGACTAACTTCAGTATTGCGATGCTGGAGTTCATCGTTAACCGTGATCAACTCTTCGTTGCTGGACTGGATCTCTTCCTTGGATGTTTCCAATTCCTCGTTTATGCTCTGCAGCTCTTCGTTTGATGACTGAGCTTCCTCGTTCGCAGCCTGGAGTTCTTCATTGGTCGCTTCTTCCTGCTCGATGACCGACTGCAAGTACTCCCGCGTTGTTGCTAGCTCTTGCTCAATTCTGGAAATCTGTGCCTCCGCCGATTCCCCCTCGAATTCGAAAGGGACAGACTTCGACGCCTCGCTGTTTGGAGTAGGAGAGTCATCTTCAAACAGAACGAGAAAGCCACCTTCTGCCGTAGATCGGCCTTTTACTGGAACGACCTCAAGGGTTACGTTTCGACGACCCTGAATCGACTTAAACGGCACTCGCTCCTCGCGGACCGGCCCATTCTCCTTCCTTGCTTTTTGTATCGCCGCGCGTAGCGGAATGAGCAAGCCTTCGCGCGTCATTTTTAACAAGTTAAAGCTCGCTCGGCCTGGAGCAGGCGTCAAGTAAGGGTCGGTTTCGCCACGGAATTGCAGGATCTCCAACTCTTGATTGACCAACACACCGGGCGGAGCGAATTTGGCTAGGAGTAATCGTTCTGCTTCCCGGTGAACGTCCAAACCGTTGAATCTCTCACCCGGCTTGGACAAGCCAGTGTCTGACAAAGTATCTAAGGGAGCCTTGCCATTCTGGCGAGAGTCTGCTTTTAGCGGCATAGGCTGTTGAGGGTGCCAGGATCCCGGTTTTTTTGAGAAGAGTTTCTGTTTGCCGTTTAGGACGCCGAAGAACTCTTGGGTTTGGGCGACGGTCTCAGAACTTCCGAGCATGAGACATCCGGTTGGATTTAGGGAAAAGTGCAGGGTTCGGAGAACGCGTTGCTGCATCGCCGGGTTCAGGTAAATGAGCAGATTTCGGCAACTGACCAAGTCCATTCGAGAAAATGGCGGGTCATTAATCACATTGTGAGTCGCAAATACGCACATTTCTCGAATGGACTTGGTGACTCGATAGGCTCCGTTTTCCTCGTTGAAATAGCGCTGGATGCGTTCGGGTTTCATGTCCTGCAAACGCTGCCTGGAATACAGGCCTGCTCGAGCTCTATCGACGTTCGCGGCATTCAGATCTGTCGCAAAGATCTGAGTACGGACCTGGCTCTTTAGAGACTCGGCTACTTGGGTAAAGAGGATCGCGAGAGAATATGCCTCCTCACCCGTGGAACAACCCACCACCCAGATTCGCAGAGGATCGGGTCCGGAATGCTCCTTTAGCAATCCCGGAACGACTTCGGTCTTCAGGGACTCGAAAGTTTCGGGATCACGAAAGAAACTGGTCACGTTGATCAGTACGTCCTGATAAAGCGCCTGGACTTCGGCTGGCTTTTCGCGAAGCAAACGCAGATACCCCTTCAGTCCGTCTGCCTTGACCAGAATCATTCGTCGTTTGATACGGCGATGAAGTGTGTTAGGCTGATAGCGCGTAAAATCGACGCCCTTGGCCTCCTGTAAGACGCTCAGGATCGGCGCAATATCCGACTTTCTTTGCTTCGTGTCATCCCCTTCATCATTGGCATCGAATGCGACGAAAGGATGGGATGCGATGTGGGCGATTTCCTCCGCAATTTGGGTTGGGGACAATTCGTAATCGATGCAGCCTGAATCGATTGCGCTCCTGGGCATGCCGTCAAACTGGGCGGTTGAATCCTGGGCGAAAGTGATACCGCCGGCGGCTTTAATCTCCTCCAATCCAAGAGTTCCGTCGGTTGCCGTCCCTGAGAGAATCACCCCGATAGCCAAATGTCCTCGGTCTTCCGCGAGCGAGCTAAAGAACTGGTCGATGACTCTCGGCTGGCCCTTTGCCTCGCGCTCAAATAACAGAAGGTTTCCGTCAGCAATCGTCATCGCCTGACCAGGAGGAATGACGTAGACGTGATTCACTTCAACGCGGTGTTTGGTCTTTGCGTCCGAAGTGACCTCGGTCACCGGCATGGACGTTTCGCGCGAGAGAATCTCCGCCAAGATGCTAGTATGCGTTGCTGCCAGGTGCTGAACAAGCACAAAAGCCATCCCTGTATCGGTCGGTAGGGCGCGAAGCAACTGGGTGAAGGCATCCAAACCGCCAGCAGAAGCGCCGATGCCAACAACAATACATGTGTCGCCCGCTCTCGGAGGCGTGGATCGATCATCCAGGGTCTCAGTTTCGTGCGGAGCTGGCTTGGAATCTACTTTGTTTTTTGGCAAATTTTCACAGGGTTCTGGCGTTCCTGTTTTTAGTACTGAAACGCGATTCCCAATACAGACCTTCGCAATTGGCTAGAGGTTCCACTATGAACCTGATTGCTAGGGTTTGGCGTCTAAATTATGGCCCAGGTTCAGGGGACGCCGTTCCGGAAGTCTCGGTATCTCGCAGTTGTACTCCGATATTCGATCATCGGAAGTTCTCTCGCGTTTCTCCTAAACCAGCCCAAGGTGCTCAAATCTACCGCCAAGAACCTTCTCAGAATCCGAGGCTAGCCACTTGTCCAAAACATTTGCATACACGCGGCGAAAGTCGGTGGTGTATTTCAGGTCGCCGTCTTTGAGGTCGGTCAGGCTTGGATATTGGCCATGAACGCCGCCTTTGATGGAGCCGCCCACCACGAACATCACGCTGGCAGTGCCGTGATCGGTCCCGGATGAGTCGTTTTCTTCCGCGCGTCTGCCGAATTCTGAGAAGGACATGAGGACCACGTCTTTGTCTCTGCCTTGAGACTCCAAGTCTTTAAAGAATGCGACAATCGAGTTGGCGATGCCGCCAAGAAGATTGGCGTGTTGGCCGGGTTGATCGGCATGGGTATCGAACCCGCCGATTGAGACGTAATAAACGCGCGTTGAGAGTCCGCCCACAATGAGTTTTGCAACCGACTCAAGCGATCTTGCCAACTCGTTATATTGAGGGTACTGGGCGGCTTTGTTCGCTTTCTTGTCGTATGAGGTCAAGGCATTTCGAATCTCGGCGGTGTTCGTGTACGCATGTTGACCAACCTTGCGGATGAAATCCAAATGGCTGTTTGCAACCGTGCCTTGGGAGTAGATTGCCCGCCGGGCAGCTAGCCTCGATTGGTATTCCTTGTCGTTTTTGTTATTGCTGGCGAACGGGTCCTCCTGGCCTTGCGTATACACGGAAGCTGCGATGTCCTCGCTGGAGAAAGCCAGAGGTATGTTTCCGCTCAGGGTGAGTCCAGACAGCGGGTTCGTTTTTAAGTGGCCGTCTTCGTTGAAGTAACGGGCGACCCATCCAACTCGCTCTTTGAACTGGTGGGTAGGGTCTGCCAACTGCCATATGTCCATCGACTCGAAATGGCTGTAGTTTGGATTGGGGTAGCCGACGCCGGTCACAACCCCGAGATGTCCCTTGTCGTACAACTCCATGAGTGGCTTCAAACGGGGATGGAGCCCAAGATTGGCATCGATCTGCACGACGTCTTGCTTGCGGATGCCGATCTTTGGACGCAGCTTTTGATAAGCAGGGTCCATATGGGGCACGACCGTGTTGAGCCCGTCATTCCCTCCTCCGAACTCGACAAGAACAAGGATCTTATCGGACGGGACGCCTTGGGAACCCAATGCGGTCAGCGCCTTCGTCGATTGGGCATTGGCGGCTTCCATGAAAAGGGTCGGCATGCCGATCCCCATCGCAACAAAGCTCATCCCATTTCTTAGAAATTCTCGTCTCGTATGTCCCATTGATTCTTCTCGATGTCGATTCTAGGCAAGTTGATATTCGGGGCTTGTAACGATCAGTTCGACCAGCCCGGAGGCGCGATCCCAATAAAAGCTCTGGGTTGGTTTTTTGGGTGCATTGGTGTGCATATAGTCCTTTAGCTGTTGGCGGGTCTCGGGTTGCATCTTCACGGAAGGCAGGAGCCAATCCCAAACGTCGTCGATCGCCGAATCGGCGGTTTTGAATGAGGAGTCGGCTTTGATGTGGGACATCGCCAATCCAGCGGTCACCCGATCCTTCACCAGCTGTCGGTACCGCAACTGGTCAACCGAATGTTTGGCGAAGTTGAGCCTGGCCGTCATCGTATTGGTGTTGATCCAGTTTCGACCCGTCTTCCATCCCTTTACGTTGGGCGGGTTGAACAGCTGTTGTCCCATGTTGTCCGTGTATCCCTGCATATCTTGGATCCATGTATAAGGGACGTCCAACGTCTTTACCAGCATGACCGAGAACTGGACGGGCCACTTCACTCGCGAATAGAGTGCCTCATCAGAATAGAAGTGAGGGGACGTAAGTATCCCGCGAACCAACTCGCGGATGCTGTACTTGCTCGAAAAGTAGATCTTCGAGAGGCGTTCGACCTCCTCGCGCGGAGGGTCGTCGTGGACGAAGAATTCGAACAGCTTCGTGGAGATGAACTTGGCGGTGGACGGATGCCGGACCACGATATCTAACGACTGATCCAAATTGAA